>OAWV01000578.1_pt1 | contig 27381 bp, 24 predicted proteins | sample 1495551 | NCBI WGS metagenome assembly OAWV01 (sample SAMEA2580245, study PRJEB22360) | human gut metagenome | biome: human gut; feature: human-associated habitat; material: faeces | place: Denmark | collected 2008/2010 | reverse complement strand
CGGACGAGCCGATCACGCAGGCATTTAGGTTCCGGGCGTTGGCCGGATTTTTCGGTCGGGTATTCATGGTAAGAAATTCCGTCCCAGTTAAAATCACATTGTTCTGGAATTTCGGGTCCGCAAACGGCTTTATATCCTCCTTTGTTCCCCAGCGGGCGGTGCCGTACTCCGCATCCCGCCGGAATTTTTTTGCCTTTTTGATTTTGGACTGTACCAGAAGGTACATTCCCGCAGCTCCCAAAAGCCCGACCATGAAATCCAGCCCTCCAAGCCCCGGCCAGTAGTTCTCAAAGACCTTTGGAAAGGTGGAGAGCATCCCCATGAGCTTTTCTGCGAATACGCTCCCCGGAGCGGTCCGGTAAGCGGTTCCCACTTTGGAAAAGAACCAGAACACAAAGAGATACGGGAGGTTCGGGAGCAGATATTTTTTTAACTGGTCACTCAACGTCCTTCTTTCACCGCCTCTCTGGTATGTTGTTTCTCCTTTGGCTTTTTCTGTATCTGCTCCGTAAAATGGCGGAGCTGCCCAAGGATGGAAACATGGTCTTTGTTTTTGTTCAGCACCTTATCGCTGTATTTCTGAAATGCCGCTGTCACAGCGTCCGCCTGGTTTGCCTTAAAAAATAACAGGTAGTGTCTGGGACTTACTTTGTGAAACGCATAGTCCACATGGAACTCTCTGGCAATCCGGTCAAAATCCTTTGGGGCTCCCACATAGGGCATGGAGCTTTTGCCGCCGTAGTGGTTCATCAGCTTTTTTACGCTCTGGCGACCCTGCGGGGTCAGTGCTTTCTGATGGTGCTTTTTCACATCCCCCAGTACCTTTTGAAAGGCAGAAGCCAGAACCTTTCCCGACAGCTTCGCCGCCCGTATGGAGAGGGCAACGGTCTTTTGGTTTACTTCTTCCTGCATACAACCTCCTTTCCGTCAGGGTTCCCTTTCTTACGGGAGGCCCCCGCTGGTTTGTTTGAGGCAGAAAACCTCGGGCCATCATGGCCCGAGGTCTACCGCTCGGCACGTTTGGCGGAGGGCTCTGTTTTTGCTGACTCCGCCTGTATCTTTTCAGACTGTTCCCGCATAGCTTTCAGAATAGACGGCTTTTTAGGAGCCGACTGTTCCAGTCGTTCCAGTCCCGAAAGAGCCTTTTCAACGGTTCCTTTCATAGCTGTCAGACAGGCCCGGTCTGCCCGGAACGGGGCGGCAATGATTTTTGCGGCCTTTCCTATGGGCTTTGCCTCTGTTACTGCCTCCTTTCCGGCAAGCACCCGTCCGGCATTTTTCAGATGTTTTCCGGCTTCATGGTACTGTGCTGCCATAGCTTCGATTTTTTCTATGGCCCGGGTATCGGTCTGAATGCCCTCCTGTATAGTGTCCCGGATTCCTTCAAAGCTCTGCCGCAGATGGAAAAAGCGGGCCAGGTTGTCAAGGGCAGAAATCCCATGCTCCCGGACTTCGGAAAGTGCCTGCCTGCATCCGGTAAGAATGGATTCCTTCAAAGCGGAAATCTGTTCTTTCAAAGAGGAGACTTTTTCTTCCAGTGTATGGATAGAGGCTTGCAGAGTTGATTTTAACGGGGACTTCTGCAAGTTCTGTACTTCCTCCTGCATGACAGATAGCTGTTTTACAGCCCCAGCAAGCTGATTTTCCAGTTCCTCCACATGGCGGATGGCTGCTAAGAAGTCTTTGGCACTGGAATAGTTGTTTTCTTTCAGGGCGGCCAGAAGCTCCCGAACCTCCTTTTGTTCTGCCAGCCGTTTTCCTTTGGATCTGCTGATGGTGTATCCCTCCTTTCAGGGCTTCGGGCCATCATGGCCCGAAGTGTCAGCGTTCCGGCTGTTTCTTTGCCGGGGCGTTTGTTTCCCGGTGGGGCTCTGTTTCATGTTCCTGCATAGCCTTCAAGATAGACGGCTTTTTCTGAAGCTGGGAGGGCCTTTCGCCGGACAGCGGTTTGATACAGTCCAGGCGGTCCGCCGCCCGGATGGCGTTGTCAGTAAGCTGTCTCTGCCATGCCCCCACACTGGGAGCCCAGCGGAAACCGTTCCCCTTTAATTCGGCCCGGGTGTCCGCATCCGGCTTTCCGTCAAAAAAGACCTGTAAGCGGTTGTCCTCCCGGTTCATTTCCACATGGCCGCCGTCATAGTCCCAGCCGGAAAATTCCCGCTCCGCCTGTCTGGAAAGCTGTTCCATTCGCTCCTTTACCCGGCGTATCTCTGCGTTATTGTTGGTAAGCTGGTAGCTTTCAAAGGGCTTCGGTCTGCTTCTGTAACTGGAAGCCATGGCAGATTTCAACTGCTCAATCTGTTCCGGGGAAAGGAGGGCACAGCCGTCCAGCGTTTTGTGTTTCCGGTAGTAGACATTGACTTCTTTCATAATGAGCTGGGAGCGTTCCAGTCCGTCCAGCTTTTTCTGCAACTTCTCAATGGCTGCCGGGTCATCGGCACTGATCCCGCCCATGCCCGTACTCTGGATTTTTTCTAAAAACCCCTGGATATGCCGCCATTCCTCCATGTTGCTGTGCCGGGCCTGGTTCTGCTTTTCCTTTTTCCCAACCGGGAAATTTGCAGGCCCCGCAATCATCACAGAAGGAACCCTTGCATCAATGGCATAGCCATGGTTCATGTTTTCGGCCAGCTTTCTGGCATAGGTATCCAGCAGACGGTCGATTTTTTCATGGTACATGGGATCAACCCGGGCTTTCTGGCGTTCTGCCAGAGCGGCGGCCTTGTCTACCATGTCCCGGTATTCTTCTGTGGCACTGCCTTCTTTGTAATCGTAGAAGCTGTTCATTTCCTTTGCCCGGCGGGCGGCAGCTTCATTGATGGGATAATAGTTGATCGGTTCCACCTCCTTTGTACCTCGGGCCATGATGGCCCGAAGCGTTACCGTTCCTCATGGGAAATCCCCGTCTTTTCCTTATGGGATGCAGGCGGGGACTTCTGGAACTGTTTCAGTGTGTCAAGAATGGAAGGGACGGAACGGGCTTTTTCCGGATAGGCAAAAATCCGGTGCTCTGGCGGTATGTCGGCAGTTCCCCGGTAATACTCCCGGAAGGTGCCCGGATCAGCCGCCGCATATCCGCCGGGAGCAAACACGCCGCCCTCATTGAGCCGCATATCCCGCCCGTATGCTTCGTAATCAAAATAATTCCGTATATGTTCCGGGATCTCAATGGTATGCAGTTCCTCCGCATACATCAGCCCCAGTGCTTCATCCCCGTCAATGTCCGGGTAAAAGCGGTAAAGGTCAAGGTTCTGTGCCAGGTTTATCAGGTCTTTCACGCTCCCGGTATGCTTTCCAAGAACAAGGGCGGCTTCAAAAGCCTCCAGACCGCCCTGTGCCTGTACTTCCACGAGGGTGTGTGCCAGCTCATTCAGTTCGTCAATGCTTTCATATTCATTCAGATAGTCATAGAGCCCCAGCACGTCACTGTCAAAGCTGGTAATAAAAACCTCGGTGTAGCGTTTTCCGTCAATCCCGATTTTGGCAAGGGCATCCTGTACCTCCTGCGTGGTGGCAGGAAATTTCAGCACCGTCCCCACCTCAATCCCCATAAGCGGGTAAAGGGCGGTATTCGTAAGATAGGCTTCAAACATGGGTTATCCCTCCTTTCCGGTCTGGCCTGCCAGCACTTCATAAATCCCGCCCATGATGTAATCCGCACAAGGGAGGGCGATTGCGTTTCCCAGTGCCCGGTAGCGGAAGGAAGAACGGATTTCCCCGCCGTCTGCCCCGTATTTTGTCCAGCCCTCCGGCAGTCCCATCAGACGCTCGCTTTCGGTTTCCGTTAAAAACCGCACACAGCCGCCGCCCGGGTCGCCCTCGTACCAGAAAGAGAATGGCGTCACATCACTGGCTAACAAAGTGGGAAAAGGGTCAGTTGGTAATCCGAAGCTGTTTCGGAAGGCTTCTTTTTCCTGTCTTTTGGAAGCTCCCCGCATACGGAAACACTGAAAGGGGTGGACGATGGGTAATGGCCGCCCTGTTTCAAAAGAAGCTGTTCGATCTCCTTTGGCGGCGGTGTCCCGGCCCTCTCTGCAAGGCGGAGGAAGTGGGAGCACTGGACGGGGCTTAAATAATATGTCTGCGGCACGCCGGCCTCCAAAATCTGCCACGATGAAAATCCGCTGCCTTCTTGCCAGCCTGCGGGTTCCTGCCCAATACTGGGCGTCCATGAGCCGCCAGCACACGTCAGGCGTGCCCCCTCGCACCATTCCGGCTCCTGCCCATCTTCCCGTAGGAGGCATTGGAACTTCGGTGTCTGCGAAAGCGGATAGGACGGCTCTAAAATCTATCCGGTCATTTGTAGAAAACGCTCCCATGACGTTTTCCCAAACAATGATAACTGGATATAAGTGGTCAGTGGCATCCCTCATTTCCTGTATGATACGAAACGCCTGATAGAACAGGCTGGATTTTGCCCCGGTAAGACCGGAGCGGTTGCCGATCAGGGAAAGGTTCTGGCAGGGGGAGCCGAAGGTGATCACATGGACGGGTTCAATCTTCCCGCCGTCAATCTTCGTAATGTCTCCCAGGTGCTCCATTTCCGGGAAGTGCCATCTGGTAATGGAAATCGGGGCTTTCTCAATCTCGCTGGCCCACACCGGGCGGATTCCGCACCGGGAGGCAACAAGGGGAAAGACCCCGATCCCGTCAAACAGACTTCCCAGCTTAATGTCAGGCATTTCTGCCATGTCCTTTTACTGCCAGGACTCCCTCTAAAGTCGTTGCCGCAATGCCAAGCCGTCCGGCAACGGCAATATCGTTTTTCACATCTTCATCCACTGTTTCCCCGCAGACGATCAGCGTATGGGAACGGCGGAGCATATCCCGGGCCATGTCAATCCCGGCTTTGTGTTCCTCGGGTACGCCATCGTCTAAAAACAGCGGAAGGTAGATCAGCGGACAGATGGGAGAAAATCCTGCCTCATAAGCAAGGCGGCAGTAACCCGCCGCCAGTTCCATGTCAATTTCCGGCTGTCCGCTCCATGCGGCAGTCAGATATGCTAAGGGTCGTTTCATTAAGTAACCTCCGTTTCTTCTTATTATAAAATGGGTATCAGCAAGGGTCGCCTTTCCCCTCCGCCCCTTTCCCCGGAAAGGGGGACGGCTCTGGAGAATTTATATCCCCGTCGCTTGACTGTGTAAAAGCATAACCGGGAGAAATCCGTCAAGGGTGCCGTATGGCACCGCCTCCGGCGGCGTATGCCCTTGACTGATTTTCCCGGCTATGCTAAGGGATAACTGGCGACGGGGAATAACATTTTATATCTCCAGAGCTTCGGGGCGTGGGGCGGAGCCCCACAGGGTCTTGACCTCGGGCCAGTGTGGCCCGAAGCCTGCCTTACTTTTCTTTCTCGGCTTTTTTATCCGGTTTTTCCTGTGCCTTCTGCTGGCCTTTCCAGTCGTCAAGGAGCTTGATGATCTGGTCTTTCATTTCCCTCGGGGTGGTTTCCTTTCCGAAATATTTCCCCAGTTCTGCACCTGTCAAAATCACTTTGTCTACCTCCTTTTTATCCTCCATCATAATGCCGTCGATTACGTCGCCGTTTAACAGCTTCTTTTCGTCCAGCTCCCTCATGCGTTTGGCCTGTGCCTGTGACGGGGAGGACTGCTGGCTGTCTACGGCAACCGCAATGTAGTTCTGGTTCTTCTTGCTGATATAGGACAGTTCTACCGCTGTGGTAAATCCCAGCTTTTTCTCATCCATCAGCTTCATCAGGTCCGGCACCAGCTCATTGAGCCGGATATACCGCTGGACCTGTTTGACCGCCATCTTGTTCCGTTCCGCCACAATCTCGTTGGAGCGTTTCCCGGCGTCCTTCGGGTCAATCTGGCCCGAAGTGCGGGAGCCCTGGTGCTTGATTGCCTCAAGCTGCATTTTCAGTGCCTTTGCCCGCTCACTGGGGAGGATTTCTTCACGCTGGTTTAAGTTGTCCTCCACCATCTGGGTAATGGCTTCATCATCCGTCAGGTTGCGGACGATACAAGGCATATCCGCATATCCGGCAAGCTCGCTGGCTTTCTGGCGGCGGTGGCCGGAAACAATCTCATAGCCGCCATCCTCCCGGGGACGCACGATAGCAGGCTGGGTCACTCCTTTGTCCTTAACACTGGAAACCATAGCCCGCATTTCTTCATCATCCCTTACCTCAAAGGGATGGTTTTTGAAAGCATGGAGGTCGTCCAACTTGATATAGACAATCTGTTCCTTTCCCCGGCGGGGTGCCCCTTTGGGCTTTTCCGGTGCCTTTCCGGCTGTTTTTTCCGGGGGTGCGGCAGAAACAGATCCCTTAGAAACCTCTTTTTTCGGCGGTTCCTTTTTCACTTCGGATTCTTTTTCTGCTTTCTTCGGGGTGGGAGCTTTCCCGCTTTCTGAACGGGTTCCTTTTTCGGAGCCGTTTCCTTTGGAGGACGGCCCCGGCGTTTGGGCGGTTCCTGCTTTTCGGCTGTTTTTTCAGCCTTGCCGGGAATGTCAGCCTTTGGAACTTCTTTCGTGGGGGCTTTCTCAGATTTCCCGGGAGCCGCCGCTTTTTCTGTTTCCTTAACCATTCCTTTCTCTGGTGGTGCCGGGCTGGATTTTTCCGGGGTATGAGCCGCCCGTTCCTCCGCCTTTTTCCCTTTCATAATTTCAGAGAAGTTATAAACAGATACATTAGGGGCAGCCGCTTCTGGTTCCGGTTTCTTGTCTGCCTCCGGGAGTGGTGCGGCCTTTGGCTCCTGTTTTTCCGGTTCAGCTTTGGAAGCCTGCGGCTGTCCGGTTCCCGGCCCGGTATCTGCTGCCGGAATATCCGGGGTTTTTATGTTCTTATCATCTGCCATGTACAAAGTACCTCCTGTTTTGGGTATAAAAAATGGGCCTGATGTTTCATCAGACCCGGTCGCATGGTTCCTCCTTTCCCTGCCTAGACACAAAAATACCGCCCATAGTCTCGATAGGGCGGTATCATGTGTAAGATCGGCAGTCCATTATTAAGTTTTTTATCATGTTCCCTTTGTACACTGTTGCAAAGATCGGTTCTAACCTAAATCAGATTGCAAAATATTTTAATACCGGAGGGGACAGATCCCGCGCAATTGAAAATGAAATTCACCAATGTATCTCGGATCTTTTCTTATTACGTAAGCAGGTATTAAAAATGGCAGGTGACTTTCATGGCAGTGCTTAAACACATTAAAAGTAGAAATGCGAATTACTCAAAAGCAATTGATTATCTGCTATTTCAACACGATGAGAAAACTGGAAAAAAGATAACGGATGACTTTGGGAGAAGCATTCTCAGAACTGAATTTTACATGGATGGAATTAACTGCGAACCTATGTCTTTTGATAAAGAATGTGAGATCATCAATTCTAAATTCCATAAAAACCATACTCGCACTGAAATCAAAAGCCACCATTATATCATCAGCTTTGATCCGGCAGATAAGACCGAATGTGGTTTAACTGGACAACATATCCAAGAGCTCTGCTTGACACTTGCCAAGTATTTCCAGGACATCAGGCTCTCGTTGTTACTCATACCGATGGTCATAATGAATCTGGAAATATTCATACACACATTGTAATAAACAGTATTTGCAAATTTGATACCAAAAGAGAATCTTATATGTCACAGCCTCACGATCATGAAGCCGGATATAAGCACCGTTCCACCGACAAATTTCTAAATTATTTTAAACGGGAAGTGATGGATATGTGTATCCATGAAGGTCTTCATCAGATTAATCTGCTTTCACCAGCAGAAACAAAAATTGCACAGGCTGAATATATGGCTCAGAAGTCTGGACAGAAAAAATTGGAAGAGACTAATAAAAAAATCATTGCTGATGGATTCAAGCCGACTACTACTATATTCCAAACATAGAAGCAAGATCTCCGAAATGCGATTGAAGAATGCGCCTCTCTTTCTAAAAACTTTGAAGAATTCCAATCTCATCTTTTGGAAAAATACGGAATTTCTGTAATTGATGAAAGAGACCGATACCGCTATCTTCATCCGAATCGTGACAAAAGAATTACTGAAAAAGCTCTTGGTACACGATATGGGAAAGATTATCTGGAACAGTCTTTCTTACGAAAAGATCCGATTCAGATTCTTTATATCAAATCACATTTACGGTTAGTGGTTGATCTGCAAAACAATGTGAAAGCCATGCAAAGTCCCGGATATGCACATCGTGTTAAGATTTCTAACTTGCAGGAAATGGCAAATACCATCATCTATGTTCAAGAACATGGCTTTGACACACAGGCAGAACTGAAAAATTCGCTTCTTGCATCACGACAGAAACTAACAGAATTACAGACGGAACTTACACAGCATATATCCGATAGGAAGACACTCAACAGTCAAATTCATTACACCGGACAGTACTATGCAAACAAAGAAAGCTATTCTCAGTTTTTAAAATCTAAGAACAAAGGGAAGTACCGAAAGGAACATACTAATGAAATCCAGGCATACGAAGAGGCCAGAGATTGGTTGAAATCTTTCTATCCTGATGGAAAAATGACAAATATAAAAACACTTAAATCACAAAAAGAAAAGCTTCAACAACAAATCATTTCAGAAAAAGAATCATTGAACGCTTTAGGAAAAAAGTTAAAGAATCTGGATACTGCAGATCAGAACGTTGATGCAATTCTTCAGATGCAAATTCCGAAGACTGAGAAATCAAAAACCAAAGAATATGAACGATAAAAATCACAAAACAAAGCTGATCTCTGGATCACTCAGTACGAAAGTGATGCTCAAACACTGAAAGAAGATCTTATGAAACTCTTCACATCAACATTTGGCATTCCGGTTGAACTCCTCACTATCCCAATGCTTTCAGAGCCTAGCAAGTATGAGGTCGCTTCGTTTTGAAGGTATGAACCGGTATCTGAGTTAGACTGATTTTCTACTAAAAGAGCAACAAGGCAATGGGACATCCCACTGCCTTGTACTTTTTATAAGTTTATTTTTTATCGTCTCATACCCATACCACAACTCAAAGCCGAATCTTCATCCGACCCGATATGACTTTATGGCTACTTGGGGCTGGAAATTAAGGTTATCGAGATTATGAAAAAGATCTTCGAACCACAGCTACAAATGTGGATGAAATACTTGGAGTTGATTCCAGCCGTCAGACCAGAAAGCGGCATGAAGAAGAATTATCTTACCCCCGATAGTTACTGTAAAAACGCACTCGGCCTGAAATGACCGAGTTCAAAATATTGAATGCAGAATCTTTCTATGATTTAAAGAAAATTACACTACAAGGCTTTTGGCTATTTCTATCATCTTACTAATGTTATCACAAAACTCATTTTCATTTGTTTCAGCTCCCCAACTAATTCTAACAGAACTTTCAATATCTTCTACTGGTATACCCATAGCTTCAAGCACATAACTTGGCGAATAACTTTTTGACGTACATGCTGATCCATTTGAAACACTACAATATTGCTTGCTTGAAAGCATCAATGCTTCTGACATTACCCCTTTGAAACAGATATTTGCCGCCGAATCAACGCAGTAATCTTGGTTCCCATTATAATGGTACTCCACACCTGAAGCATTCAAAAGTTCTTCTAAGACAGCTTTGAGTGATTTGAGTTTTTGAGAATTCTCTTTATATTCATTTTCTGCTATTTCACATGCTTTTCCACATCCAGCTACTAAAGCTACTGGTATTGTACCTGGACGTATTCCATGTTCTTGTTGTCCTCCATACATAATATTTTTTACTGGAGGTAATTTATATCTCTTTTTTTTCAGAACTAGAACTCCTACACCTTGTGGTCCTTTTAACTTATGAGCACTGAATGAAAGCATATTATATTTGAGATTTCTAATCTCATCTACTAATTTGCCACAACTTTGTGTTGCATCAACATGAAACAGTATATTACGTTTCTCTAATTCTGCTCCAAGTATATCTACTGGTTGAATAATCCCAGTCTCATTATTTACATGCATAATAGAGACTAAAAGTGTGTCTTCTCTAACTTTATCTAATATTTCTTGAACATTAACTTGCCCCGATAAATCTGGATTTACAATATCTACCTCGAAACCTTTCTTTTTCATCATCTTCACAGTTTCGAGTACGGATTTATGTTCAACAGCAGATGTAATGATATGCTTCTTATTTGTTTCTAGCGCGTATTCTTCTAATCCCTGTATTGTTATATTATTGCTTTCTGTAGAACCACTTGTAAAAAAGACTTCCGAAGAATTGATCCCCAGTAATGATGCCACTTGTTTACGTGCATTTTCCACAATTGTTCTTGCCTGCTCACCGTGATTATGGGTTCTACTGTCAGCATTACCATATGAATTCAAATATGCATCCACTATAATGGCAAGAACTCGTTCGTCAATAGGCGACGAAGAATTATTATCAAGATATATTCCCATCAGTTCTCCTTTATTGCGAGATTTATTAAATCGTCTAAATTCTTAATATAATTTGTTCCAGATAAATGTGCAATTCCTCTTTCTAAATGTAATTTAAAATACTTAGAAAGGGTTTCATCATCTATCGGAAGTCCCATTTTGATACACCAAGCCTTCATAAGAGCATCATATAAATCACTATACTCTCCGGCAAAAGTAAACCATGACATTTCAACATTGCTATCTGCGTTGATAGGGACATCTGTTGGCATAGAATATTCCCCTAATGAATAGCAAAGAGCCCATCTACAGAGAACATTCCAATTTTTAATGCCAGTTTTACCTTTTAATCTTCCCAACCTATCTTTTGATTGGCTTGATAATTTTATTTGCTTTACTATCATATTATTTTCCTTCAAATAAATATCCTTTTTTTATCGTTGTTTTCATTAATTCGTCATCATAAACTAATGTAAACTCATCCCCGATATGCGGTTTCATTAATTCATAATATCTTTGATCAATTTCTGAGTCTGTTGATAAAATAATTGTTTGATCACTGGCATTTGGAAAATACGTTGATATTAACGCTTCTCTATGAATTGAATCCAAACGTGACAAAGGGGTATCTATAATTACTGGCAGCTTTTTCTTTGAACAAATAGCTAAAGCCCATAGTAACGAAATAACCATAAGCTGTTTTTCACCAGCCGATAATTTTTTCTTTTCAACCTCTTCATCTCTTCCATTAAGATAGTGAATATCAAGAGTTACCGGATCCATTTTTATTTTTTCTATCAGGTGCTTTTTGTACGCAAGCTTCTTATAACAATCAGTCATCGTGTTTGCTAAGATATCTGTCTTACGTTGTTGAAGTCTGATACGGTAACATTTTATAATTTCTATTGCCATATGTGCATACTTAACGGTTCGCTTATTATCGTCATTCGACTCAAGGGATGATAATACTTGTTCAGCAGCTTTACTAAATTCTGCTTCAGCAATCATAGCCGCTCCATGTAATGTCGTTCTTTTTTGCTGTAAAGAAGACAAATTAACTTCTTCGGTCAGAATTTCTTTTTCAAGTTCTTTGATTCGTTTGAAAATTCTATTCAAAGCCTTTTCATCAATGTCCACTGATAAATAATTATCTATTTCATCAATTTTTTTCTTGCTTGTATCTCTACGATGCAACTGCATTTCAACATGTTTTGCACATTGTCCCAACCCATATGTATTTAATCTATTTAACTGGTATAAGGTATTATCTGTAAGACCATAAACCTCTTCTTTTTTCTGTGCTTCATTATCCTCTTGAATAAATTCAACAAATTTATTTAAAGTTTCTTTTGTATCAGGATGCTTGCGAATAAAATCAATATAGAGATTTTGTACCTTTTCCGTTGCCACAACAGATGTCTTGTAAGCTTGTTCCAATCGACCTTGTTCTTCAATATCAGAAAGAAGATCTTTTACAAGCATTAATGGCATTGCACCGGATACCACCTCTAGAAAATCATCTTCATATCTCTCGAGCAGAGCTAATTGTTGAGATCTTTGTTTCATAAGATCATGACGTTGCTCTACAATATCGCCACCTTTAATAGCATATTCTGAATTCTTTTTTTCTAACTCAATATTCAACTCTTGAATTCTTTCATGAGATCTTTGAATCTCATCATCAATATCTTTTAAATCATTGTCTGCAAGATCTCTTTTCTTCCTCAATTGTTCCAAATACTGTAAATCTTGATCCTCATTGGAAGCAGAACTTAAACGCGATATAATTCTTCCAATATCATTGTTCAATTGATCCAATATAGATATTCCTAGGAGTGCTTTAATTGACTCTTTCATCTGGTCATTTGTATTTTCTACTGCTAATTCAGCAATCTTTTCGCCATCAAAGAAGAAAAAGTTTGATAATGCACTTGGCAAAATGTTTTCTACGAACATTGGCCAGTTTTCAGTTAGGAATGAATTGTCTTCGCCATTCTTTTTTACCCATATTTTTTCTCTGACTCGTTGCGTATTTCCATCCCATTCTCTATGAACCAGATAAATTTCTTCTTCAGAACCATCAAGCGAAAATTCTAACTCCACATATGTCTTCTTTGTTCCATCGGCTTTATTAACGTATGATTTTAAATATTGACCATACGTTTTATATTTACTCTCTGTATATGCAAAAGAATTCGAACCATATAAGCCCAAAAGAACGGCTTCAAGAAAAGTCGTTTTACCTCTTCCGTTCATACCACCTATAAGCACTACTGGATTAGTGCCATTAAATTCAAATTGATTTGTTGATGCATATACACCAAAATTATGCATAATCAATTTCTTTAAAATCATTCTATAGTGTCCTCATCTTCATCTTCATTTTCATCATTAAGATAATCATATCGACCATCTAATGCTAGTGGATTATATTTTCCACCCAAATCTTTTTTTCGAATTACGCGATCCATATAATATTGTGTTGCATCCTCTTCATTTTTATAAAATGTCTTACGGATACAGTTTTCTAAGGCTTCAGTAATTCCTTTTCGTTTATTTAAACTAGTAGCCTGATTTTCAATATCAATCAAACTATAGGCCATTTCAAAAGCCATTTCTTCTCCTGGATATAAATCATTCACTACTTCATTGACAACTTCTTCTAATATATCCCATTCTTCTTTACGAAATGCTTCCGATCCTACCCATTCCGGATCATCAAATTTTTTGCCAGTTACTTTTTTATAAATTTCTGGAAGGGAGTCTTCGAATTCATGTTTATCAAACACCCATATTCTTCGAATACATCTAAGTTCTGGCATAGTAATCAACTCTAAATTTGCAAATTCTTCCGGTCCATTTTCATTTATATCTTTTTGAATCTCCAAAAGTTCCTCAAGCCACTTTTCGCGCCAATATTTCAAATACGGGCCATGGTGTAATTGTTTATATGTACCCTGAAGATAACCCTGCATTTTTCTAAAACTTCTTCGTTCTCTGTCATTAGCTTCATCCCCAAAGTGACTTCTAAACTCTAATAGCGGAGTCATCCATGCCTTTTCATCATCATTAGCAATCATTGCTTCCATAGATTTATCTTTTTCTACCATTGTACAAACCCAACAGCCGAAACGACTTTTTCCACAACTAGGAAGACCTTTCTCAACCATCAATGGGCATTCATTATCTGCTGTCGCACCTCTGTATAATGTCAAAAGATCTGTATTTGAATATCCCCAAGGATTTCTGTATTGCATAAGAAATATCCACACATCATCGTCCGTCCAGTCCTTGAGAGGTGAAAATACCAGTTCATTTGCCATCGTTGAACTTGGACTGAGAAGCTCACTAACACGTTTCTTCTCATAATAAGCCATTGTCTTTGCTCTTCGAGCACTTTCTGCCTTACGTGTACCAATAACTAAAATTATTTCTCCATGTTCAGCAATTTGTTCTTTAACAAATTTATTTACAGGTTGAATTTTTAATCTATCTGTGCACCAGCGAAGTTTTTTTCGTGGAAAAGGATAGCCTCTTCCCAAAAGGTTTACCCAAAATGTATTATCTGTTTCTGGTGTTAATCTATGAGTGACAAAAGGAAGACCTGATTGTTCAGCTCGAATATTCATGATTTCAAGCGAGTCCTGAACCCACTTAGAAATAACAGGAGATTCAACCATAGTATCAGTATTTATAACATGAATCTTTTTTGCATTTTTTAATTGTTCTGCTGGCAATTCCTCAATGGCCAACCATACTAACTGCAATGTAGCAGTACTATCTTTACCTCCCGAATATCCAATAACCCAAGGAATATCATCAGCTAAATACAGATTTCTGACCGTGTCCTTTAATCCTTCAATAGTTTCCTTTGTGATGGTTGGTCCTTTTTTGTTTAATTCACAACTTATATTATTATCTGCCATTATTTTGTCTCCTAAATAGTTAAACTTTCGAGATATCGCTTTTCTTTCAGTTCTTCGTCTGGCAGAAGTGGGATACCTAGTTCTTTTTTTATTTGATTAGAAGCAAGAAGGATAGCTTTATTACTTGTCAGAATTTTACCATCTGCACGTATTACTCTATTTTTCCAAATAGGAGCACTTCTTCTCCAATCTATATTTTTTAGTCCTCTTAAAATTTCATACATATCTATTTCAGAATTATTTATGAAATATGAACCAACTTGACCTATGGCCTGTATAACGACCCCTTGAGTTACGATATAGTTTTCTCGCAAATCTACTTTTGATATTTCTTTCTTGTTCAGCTCATTCCATTGGATAATATTTGATGCGACACAATTCCAATACTTACAAAGAAAAGTCTGTATTTCATCATTCGGAGTATTTCCTTTTATTGTTCTTTTGATAGAACTATAAAATGTATTTAATGTAAATAAATTAGATGAATATTTTCCCAAATTATCTTTTTCTTTATCTGTATATTCATTTAAAAAAGGAACCTTTGAAACAACACTCCTCGTAATAACTGCAATATCATCTCTTGAATCATATAATTCTGCAATTGAATTAGATGTCTTCACAGCATGTTTATTTAAGTCAGTAAAAATTTGTTGACTACGTGAAAGTCCCGAATCTTCATACAAAACTACAGAAATTGTTTCATTACCTAAATCAGGTTCCTCATTAATTGCATCAAGTATAGCAGCTTTTCTATGTTGTCCATCATTTATTAAAAACCGTGCGTCCATTGATACTTCCAATATTCCAATATCAGAACTATCATTACTTGATAAAAATTTGAAATCACCATCAATTGAAGCAGCTAGGGCAGAAAAAACATATGAATCCCTATTTTCAGTAATATATTGGCTAATTACAGGAATTCGGCTTTCATTCAGTTTTCTTTGTGCACGATATTCCGGTAAAACAAATTCATCCTCGTTCGGAAATAACCTTCCTAGCATTCGCATAGGGATCATAGCTATGTAATATTCTCGTCCTGCTTGGATTCCCCTTACAACAGGAAATTTATATGCAAAATCCATCTTGACCTCCAAGAAAAAGTGATATACTTAAGTAGTATACTTAAGTATATCACTTTGAACTTTTTGCGTCAATTTGATTTCAACTCGTTATATAATTCCCAAAAAGCACGATCTCTGATATATTTTGGCTTTTCAGAACTGATTTTGACAATACTATGGTGTTTTTCTAATTGCTTAATATCACTAAACAACCTCTGGCTTTCAATACTTTTACTCTCTGTTTTGAAAACGAAATCTACATCACTAGTTTTTAAATCAGCAACATTATGAACGATCCATGTTAAAATATATTTAGCATATTCATCATCACCAGATCCAAAATGTTTTAAGAATTGAGTAGATAGAATTGTGCCTACACCAAATTCACGACCTTCTTTCAATATTTTCTTTAACGATGAAAATCCTTCAGACATAAAATTGTCCGCCTCATCAACCAATATAAGTTTTGTTAACTGCCTATATTTTCCATCTAATTTACTTGAACCAGCCACCTGCATCTGAGCATAGAACAAATCCAGTGTGATAGCAACAATTAAACTTTGTATATCCGAATCATATCCTGACAAATCAATTACCACTACTCCATTTAATATTTCGAATAGAGGTTTTGTTTGATTAGGATTATTTTCAAACACTTGAAATTGATGCAGTTTATTCATAGCCGCTGCAAGTGAATCGTTCTTTTTTATCTCTTCATCATTAGCATATCTTTGATATACCTGTTCAAAGGTTGGAGCTTCATTATCCCAACTTGAAGGATTAGCAGCTTGTATTCCACACATACCATAAGTTTCAATAATACACTGGAATAATGTATCTTGTTGCTTCGGTCCTAATCCATACACTTTCGAAATAGTATCTTTAAAAGCATTAGCTATATGTATTGGCAACAAAGGCTTGAATACTTTTGACTTTGTCAAAGCTAAAGGATTAAAAGGCAATTGATATGGTTTTAGGATGGTTGCATTTGTCGCATCTACGAAATCACGCTTACTCTCATTATAATCTCCCTTATAATCAAAGATTAATATTCCCAGATTTTCTACGCCAATATTATTCTTGCGTTGCAAATACAACTGAGTAATCAAGGACTTTGTAAACTGTGTTTTACCAGTCCCCATAGTTCCAATGATACCAGTATTGGTATGAAAAAGAATATCGGTATTATTAGGTTCCCAAATTATATCTGAACCGTCTTGTTGGTCCAATCCAAACAAAATCTTCATACCCTCAGATTTAATCTCTGTGATATCACTGTTTTCAACAGTTTTCTGATTTTTTTCATTATCCCCCGAATCATTTTTTACACAACTTTTCTGATTATTATCATTATTATCTGAGTCTGCTTCATTTACCTCTTCTGATTCTTCGAATTCTGTAGAAATTATTTCAGTGATGTCTCCAGTTAAGTTCTCAACTTTACATTCTTTAAATAATAGAAGATCATTATTTTTTGCATTTTGAATATCCGCATGTATTTCATCAACACTACTCAAAATAAGGTCAAACTCATCTTTTTCCGGCATCTCAATAAAGTTAATCGTGTCTTCTTTAAAAGATGTTTTTCTTGAAGCCAATGATTGCCGGAAGGACAAGACTGAACCACGTCCTAATATTTCTTGAATATCTGTGGAAATAATATACTCCTCATTTAAAAGAGCCAGTCTGAATTTGTCCAAAATTATTTCCCAATTCTGGGAATCGTCAACATGATACACTTTCATTTTTTTGCAACTTGTTACTAAAAGTTGCATCAAAAAATTTCTATTAACCTTATACATAATAGTATTAGTTATATCTTCTTCCGGATTCATCGCTTCTTGCAAACCTGTTGCAGTAGCTGATACTTGTTGAAAAGCTTTTTTAATAACATCATTGGCATTTATACCTGTTTTGACTTCAGTCGGATACAGATAAATCTTTATTTGATCGGATACATGATTTAAACCAATAAAAAGCAAATCATCACTTGTTGGTCCCTTCTCAAAGCCAAGATTCTTGTAAGATAATATGCCGTCAGCGCTAGATAATCCAGCTCCACCAGAAACACGCAACATTTCTTCCAAAGATATAGGAATCCAAACAATATCCGGATGTCTCAAAAAGGCAAGCATGAACTTAATTGCTGCAACAATACTTATTTTTTCACGTGAGAATGTAGATTCCTTATTTGCACCAATCAACTTTTTAGATGATACCAGCCGTAGCAACCAGTCACCATTTATTGCATTAAATAAATTTATTATTTTTGCAACGTCCTCTAATTCCGCAGAAATTCCCTTTTCTTTTAGATATTCCTGAATAACTTTAGAGTATTGCTTTGACTTATGAGTTACCGTAATAGCGTCATATCCACTGCTTGAAGTATATTGATCACTATAGTGGATAATTAGTAACTCGCTATTGGCTTCTTTTTCGCTAAAGAAATCAAGGTCTACTTTAGGATCAACAAAAACAACCCAGTTGGATGCATTGTATATATACTCCATTTTATCTTCAGCCAATTTATCTATCTGAGTAGAAATGCTCGTTCCCGAATGGTAAGGATTTCCGGTGTTTCCCACTTGGACAAGTGAATTATACTTTGTAGCAAGTTCTATCACTGGTGTTTTTTTTGCATATTTCGTACCGAATCCAGTTCTATACTTTTGTCCGTACTTACTAGATGGAACTCCAGAAACAATACCTCCCAGAGAAATACCTGTTTCAATTTGATCCATCGTAGCAGATTCTGATGTAATTTCAGATTCCATTTCATAAAATGAAATGTGGGCATATTCGTATTGCTTTCCAGTATCTTTATGGAAATAACATTCGATATTTTTAGAGAGAACACCCTCTAAACTGTTCATAGCCACACCATTAGCAAAAGAGAGCTTCGAAGCTGTTAAATAAGCCTTTAATCGAGAATATTCTTTTATATTTTCGAATACATTTGCCTTTCTTCCGTCAGAATATATGTGCAACTCAAATTTCATGAGCCGATCAACATCTGGAGTCTTTCCGATGGCATGAATAAAATACTGTGCAATACCATTAAACACATCGCTACAGTCTCCCATATTTATGAGATTGACACGTATTGTTATGTTATTAATATCAGAGAAAATATACTTAAAATGAGAAATGAATTCTGTAATTTTCTCTTCAATTAATTTAGGAACATACCTTCTGCTACCACGATATTTTCTGTTCTCTACCGGAGCATAATATTTCCATTCCATAGAGTACATTTGGTCTGATACCTTATAGATTTTCTTGTTGTGTTTTGTATAAGGCAACAGATAAATCGAATTAAGACGATCAATCACAATATCTGTAGCATTCTCAAATTTCGTTTCCTTGCATAATTGAAGCTGGTAAGCAAGATTTAACGGATGAAATGGTGTGAGCAACAATTCCTCATCGTTTCTTCCAACGAAAAGTGTCCCCAATAACAGACCATTTTCTTGCTCTGGACTCAAATAACTACCATCTTCAAGCAATTCATATAGCAAGTTAAATTCCTTCAAAAAGTTTTCTGCAGCTACTTTTAAATCTCCGGACATATATGCCAAGGTAGGAATTGTATTACTTTTTTTATAAGATTGAAGCAAATCATAGTATGCTTGCTTTAAAGAAAGAGGTAACACCAATTCTTCCGCATCAATTTCCAAATCCTCTGTTCCATGTATTTGTTTACATTTTCCATGGAGAATTTTCTCATGTATAATTCTTTTTTCGATTCGTAATTCCTTTAATAAATTTGTCTTAGCATGATATTCCTGAGATCCCCTATAGAAATGATCTCCATCTTCTTCGATTTCAAAACTTTTCTCCATAGAAAACTTTTCTCGAAGAATTTTACGTCCAACCATTTCAACACTTTTCACCTCATCCGGGAAGAGTATAAGTGGAAGTACAATACCAGAAAAATTAATTTCAATATAAATTCCGCTTCCGAAATCAGATAGTTCTTCTTCTGTTGTATATAAATGTAAACGTTCATCATATTTGCATTTATACTGCGTATTATCATTTAGTTTTTCAGAGACATTAGCAGCACCTTTAGAATTAAATACAAGGTCTGTTCCAATACCAACTAATTTTACCTTACAGTTCTTTTTTGTCTTTTTATAATCGATAACAAAATTTCGTTTAATACCACTTAAGTACCCAGGCGAAACATCAATAATACACAATTTAAATACATACGTAATGTTATTTACAGCATCCTTAATCTCTATCTTATGGAATGAAACACCTTCTCTTGTAAAACAAAAGATTAAGCTTTTACCATCACGGATATATGAAGTATCATCCGCTGAAATATCATTATTCATAATTCGAGCATTACACTCTATTCTCATATGTATTTCTGGATACTTATCTGCATTGAAAACCATCATACTTCTAGTTCTTTTTTTTGTTTTCATAGAACCTTGGTTTCGAACGAGAACTTTTTCATCGATCGGAAGTACATTCAATGGCATATCACCATAAATAGAAATATCCTTCAAATCAATATTAAGAGGATTGTCTTTTTTTGCCTGTTTCTTTTCCATAGCAGCAATCATTTCAGCGTAGGTAAAAAGAATGCTCCAATGTTCAGGATCATCTTTGCGACTTTTTTCTATTCGCATCAAAAAACCTTCTTCAAAATCTTCTGCCAAGTCAGCCTCTACATTTCCAAAACGAATGCTTCGATCAATCTTTTCGAAAAGTTCGTGATTTTCTTTGATTTTCTTATCAATTTGAGTCTTTCCTTCATTCTGATAATCCTTTTTCCCGTCTACTGGAAAAAGTCTAAATCCAGGATAATTTTCTTTTTCAATACTTCCACTACTCATAATTGAAAGCAGATCTCTATATTCATACAAAGAAGCCTTGTCACTAAAAACATCACTATCTCTTCTCTTTAATTCAAAGTCAAGAATTCTTTTTTCGAGAGTTGATAACTGAGTGCTTTCCTCAGCCATTTTTCTTATCTCTGTCATCAAATTATCCGCATAGAACGGCATACCATTTGCCGCCATATCTATAGAACCACTTTTAGCACTATCAATAAGATTTGAAGAAATCATCAAAAGTGGTTTACCTGCAACATTTGCTGCGTTTCTCAGAGTCGCACAAAGAAAGTCATTTGTCATATCATTGATTTGTGCCGCAATTATTATCTCATTATCAATAACCTGTAATGTAAAAGTTCTGTATATAGAACCATCCATACATTGATATTCATATTCTCCACAATTATTTTCTTTTGTTGCCAATTCTTTTATTGCGTCAGACACCTCTTGAACAGTATCAGAATCATCTAATTTAAGGCAAAAACTTTCCCCTTTTCGCAATGATCCTTCAGCTGATAATTCTAAGAAATAGCGGTTTATTCTCTTTGCAATAAAATCATAAAATTCTTTTAACATACTGTGCATCTCCACTATCACTCTTTTTGTCAATAAGGTTCAGTTTAGTAAAAAACTCTTGTAGATACTCTTTTGATGTGTTATCAAGAAAAATACCTCTGTATTCATACTCCTTGTACAAATCAATCAGACGGATTTTATCTTTATCTTTAATAGAGATTTTTGTCAAAAATATAATATCTCTCTCTGTAAGATTCAAAACTAATCCGGATTTTCTTCTGTTTTTTACCCACCTTGTTTTACAAAACTCAGTAAATTTTTCGTTGTAAAATTGATTTGCTCTTTTCCGATCCGTATTCAAGAATTGTTCTTCTACACATTTGTATAAATGGCGGATAGCAATATCGGTTTTTGTTCCTCCCGAAGCATATGGAATTTGTTCAAACTTTTTATAATCCCCTACACAAGATGTATATGCCTTTTCAGCCTTTTCGATTTCACTTGCGATAACTTCGTCCTGATCTGGATGCTCTGTAACATATTCTTGTAATGAAATATAATCTAACATCACATCTGAGAGCATATGTTGGTTTAATATTTCTAATGTCAGTGCATGGCTAAACATATGATTCGCACTTAACTGAATTCTTTCCCAACCTTCTAGACAGCATTTCCTATTTTTGCTTACTTTTTCCCAATCTAAAGCATAGTATAACTGTACTGGAGAGTTTCTTCTCCCTGATCCAAAATTATCTAATGTCACACAGGCTTGCGACATATAGTAAAAATAATAAACAGCTAAAAGATTAGATAAATCATCTAATGAAGTCATCCCTGTATTTAGCATGAAATGAAAATCTTTCTTAAATTTTTCCTGAACATCAAGTATAATTGGAAAATAGGACTTGCTATTTCCTGCTGTTCCTGTTTTTGAAGCTTGTATTGCATCAACAACTACTTTTTCAACAACATTATACGGATGGTTTTTCATAGCCTCTTCAATAATATCACAATCATTTCCATTCAATCCAAAAACATCAAGCAAGAAGCCTGCAAGTCGATCAGCACTTTTATTATTCACTTTCGTTTGATATGGATAAAGTCCTAAGTTTTTTGCTACAAAATCATCCCCTTCAAAAAATAGGGAATGTATCATTTCTTTAAAAATTTCAATATCTTCATCTGCAATATCCATTTCAGCAATAATGTCATTACATAAAGATTCGTATTTTACTGGCTCAGTTTCTAATTTTAATGATTTTCTAAAGAAATCGCTTACAACCTCTTCTAATTCTGTAATAATTGGAGCTTGTGCCTTTCCACTAGCCTTATATGGAAATAATTTAAAGTTGATATCTTGTGTATGTGTAAGACGCAAGGAATCAATTGCTTTGTCATCTTTTACATTAAATGTTTTGCAAAATGTTGCATAATCAAATTGATATTCCATCATCTCACCACCTTAAATTTATAGACTCCAAATTTTGTCTTCTCAATAATTGCTTTTCTGTTATCATCAGTCACTAGAGAAACTTCTTTATCTGCCGAACCAGTTTTTAATATCTTGTTAATAAAACTTATAAAATCAGCATGATTATTTCTATCTTCAGCGGTTTGAATATACCCTGCGGCAAGTTTATATATTAATTCGTACAGAGAATAATCGATATCTAAAGGTATGATTTCTCCAGTTTTTTTGTTTTCATATTTCACAGTAATAAAAGGTAAGAAACGTTGAAGTTCCTCATCCTTCTTCACATTTGACGGAATATCTAAATATGGTTCGAATTCAATATGCTCATATAATGCAATTCCTTCATGACAATCATCAAAACAAACATTATCTCGATCTTCATTACCACACCATTGAATAACAGCCTCTTCAACAAGACCATAGAAATCTCCATATTTTTTTGTTGTTCCTGTATTAAAATAATACAACGTACTTAAAAATGACGTATATGCATTATCCTGTATTATATCGCCCTTAATTTTCTTCAACCGCTCCAATACATTGAAAAGCTGTGCTTTCAAAACTTTATCACTATTAATTTTTTCAATAGCAGATGACTGGCACAAAACTTTGGAATAAGCTTCCTTATCAATCACAGATACCACTTCTTTCGATACATCTGATGAAACATAGTAGGAAATAGCATCTTCATCAGCTTGTTCAGAACGTACCAATAACGGATCATATTTTTGTAACTGATTTAATAGCACAGATTTATCAGTATATTCATACATTAACGATGGAGTAATATCGCTAATATATTCTTTTAAAAATGATACTTCATTAGTCAAAGATTGAGCCATTTTCTTATAGTTGAAATTTTGAGCAACAATAATATCATAAATATAATTTAAAATCTCACGAGTAGTAAGGATTTCCTTGTCTTTTATTGTCACCTCAACAAGAGCGTTAGCAACATAATTTCTGTTTTTTTCATTGGCAAGAAATTCAAAATTATGTTTAACCGGACACTTTTCTGAAAGAGGACATTCTTTACAATTATTGTTATAAACATTGTAGAACGGATTATCGAGATCCATCTGGAACACTTTTTCTAATATATGCTCTAAATATTCTGGCTTAACTCCCCGCGCTGTAAGATTATACATATGATAGTCAGAGAAACTCACATGCTGAAAGGCACTATTCTCTTCATAACCTTTTTCATTTAACTGGTTAGTTAAAATATTACTATTTATAACGTATTTATGTAACTGCTTGAATGAATCTCCATAAGTAGATTCAACAAAATTACTTAAAACACCAAGATTAATAGCCAATATAAAATTCTCTCCTGGTTGCTCTAAATTTTCATCAGAAAACCCTTGCAATGCTTCGTTCAATGTTTCAATAGCAGTTTTAAAAGGTGCGCTACTTTCAGTTGCGTCATTGTATACAACATAGTTATCTAAAAGTCTTAAATCATTTTTTAAATACGATAAAAGATGGGACTTCCCATCACCCGCACTACCACAAAGCAAAACAAGACTTTTTCTACCAGAAGTTTCTATTTTGTGCAATATTTCAATCAAGTCTTCTTCAGCACTTCTTGAAACGTGCATGTATTTTTTAAAATCATCAAAAGCACCTATTCCATCAATAGAATCACTTGAGGACTTCCTTAATCTATTCAGTTCATCTACAAGTTTACAGTTTCCCATTACGCACCCCTCTGATTAGAAGACTCAATTGTAACTACATCATTAATATTACAATCTAACGCTTCACATATTTTCAATATTATTGCCAATGAGACCGGCTCATTTCTTTTCATTTTTGACATCGTACTAGTACTAATTTCTGCTTCGCAACATAATGTACCTTTTTTCATTTTTTTATCGATAAGTGTTTTCCAAAGATTGTTATAACTTAACTCCATATTGTCACCTCGAATAAGCATCTACATAACTAATTAACTGTTTCTATTATACCTTTCAGAAACTGATACATCAAGGATTCCACTTTGAAAAATTCTGTTTTTGCGTCTTTTTTACCTCATATAAATAGAAAATCGCACTAAAAAATAAAAAAACACCTTGGTAGTCCGTCTCAACCACCAAGGTACTATCCCTTATCCATGCATTACCTGTTCTTTTTCCAGGCGCCCTTTCTCAATCATATCAAAAAGTCGATTCACATATCTGATTATAATACATTTCCTTCATGGTCATGAGGCTTTTGTCTTTTGATTTCAGAGAGTTTCCCAGATTGGAGTATCTTTCTGACACATACTTTTCCACCCATCTGATTGCTTTCTACACAAACTTACTTTCCTTGAAAACCAGAAGGGACTGTACTTTAGCAATTAGTAAATCGTGAAGCTACAGCTTCCTAATTTTATCTGTAATCACTATGGCTATTTCAACTATCATCTTTTCTTAATCTAAAATCAATGTACTTATTTTTTCTCTAACTAAATCAACTACCGTATCCATAAATACTCCGACAAATAAAATAAAAAGCAGAACGCCACCCATACAGATTAAAAATGCTGCCTGTAACCAGTCTTGATAACAGATCACAGTTCCTATAAGCAACCCAATAATTCCCAACCCCAATATCTTTTTCGCAATTGATACCATATGTACCAGAACTTTCACTCCAACACCTAAGATTGAAATGATAAACTACAATGGAATCAATAATACTTTTCCTGCTATTTTAAAAATACACATACTCATTCTCCTTATCTTGCCAGCCATGGCATATCATGATTTACTTCTGCCCTATAATATCCGTTGATCGTTGAAGGTGCATTAAACAACGCAGCCAGCAAATATTTCTTGATATTTTTGATTTTACTCGTGTTTCCCTCCAGACAATACAACACATATTCCACATGTGAATAATCTAATTTCATAAATTTCCCTCTTACCAACGCTCCTGAATACCAATTGCTTGCAATCAAAACCTTATCACTCTTACACATAATGGTTTCCACGAGCAAATCCACAATTTCATCAATCTGACTTTGATCATGTGGATGGCTCACTATCAAAGCCTCATAGTCTATGTTTTCTTTGACCAAAGATTAATATGCATAAAGTGTTTCTATCTCATCCACATCGGATCCACTCTCATCTGCAGATGTAATATGATTCGATTTATTCTCACTAAGATCAGTATTGTTAATATCAGTATTATTAGAGTTTGAAATGTAAACTTCTTGAAGTTTATTTTCAGGACTTCTAGAAGTTTGTTTTATAAAAAACTTCACCTGTATCGTCTTTCTCTACAGAAGTTTGATTTGCAAACTTCACTACCTCTGTTTCTTCCGTTTTCTTTTCCTCATATCCCTCCTGTATAAATGATTTCACATAGATGATCGTTACCTTTCCAAATCCCTGTCTTCGTTTTTCAATCAGACCAATTCCTTTCTCGTCATCCAGTTCCTGAAGGGATTTTACCGCCTTATTTCTACCACAATTTAATAATTCCATAATATCCTCGATTGAAAAATAGATATATGCACGATTTTTTTCATCAAACCACTGATTTTTAATAGATAAAGACATTCTGTCCAACATCAGTCCGTATAAAATTTTTGCATCACTAGAAAGCTCTTTAAAACAATCATTAGTAAATAATGCTTTTGGTATTCTGTAAAAGCTAAATTGATCTGATTCTGTTCCATAAAAATATTTAAAATTCATCTTTTTATCCATGTATCTTCCTCCTTTCCTTTCGCCCAAAGAAGTCCTCTTTTTAAACTTCTGTATCTCTTTTTTCTTAGGGATGCCTTATTTTGACATCCCTTATTCCTGCCCTTTTTTTCCATTGTTCTAACAATGTTTCAATCACTTTTTCCATATCCATTTCTGAATAATCTTCCGGAAAATATTTTGTAAGCTTCTTTCCGGATAACACTACTTTTCGTTCCGACGCTTTTACTACTATGCAGCTATTGAAAATCGAAATCATAAATCCCTGGTTCACCGCTCCTTCTTCCAACTGTTTTCTCAAAGTTGTAATCTGCTTCGGTTTTATGAATCCTGTATCCCGGATATACTCATAAATCCATTTTTGCATTTCCTTATCGATATAAGAAATATCAACAGCAATGGTAAAATTCAATTTCTTTGCATCCACCATATCCAACAATTCTGGGATCAATTCTGTAAGGCGAATATACCGCTGAACATTACGGGCACTCTCCCCTACCTGTTCTGCTATAGCTACATCAATACGATACTTCGTGCCATTTTGGCACAAAGTTAAATCGTTTCTTACCCCTTGTCTCTTCATTGCTTCTAATTTCATTCTATAAGCAAATGCTTTTTCACTCGGAAGTAACTCTTCTCGTTGAATATTCGCGTCTACCATAGCGATCACTGCATCATCATCTGACAGTTCTCTCACGATTGCAGGAATAGTTCCAATCCAACTATAGTTGCCGCATGCATCCTTCGATGACCAGATATCATTTCATATCCATCTTCACCATCAAATCTTAATAAAACTGGTGTCAGTACCCCGTTGACCTTTACACTCTCTACCAAATCTGCCATCTTTTCATCATCCAATACTTTGAAAGGATGATTTTTAAATGCATGGATTCTGCTAATCTCTATTTCCATTGCAGATTCTTCATTGACTACTCCCAACAATTCATCAATGCTTGTCAATTTGATTTTTTCTCCGCTCCTATTTTTCATTTTCTAAAACCTCCTGTGTCAGATTTTCATATGCTATAGATACCTTTCCATTCGGGCAATGCAGATAAATACTTTTCCCCTCTGCACTTGCCTCAGCTACTTTTACAGATAACGGAATCACATTTTCAAAAATATCAATCTTAGGTCCATAAGTTTCTCTTACTCTTGATGCAATATCCTTTGCATAATTTGTACGGAAATCTACCATTGTCAAAAGGATACCCTGTATCGTCAGTTTTCGGTTCAATCTCTTTTTTACCATAGAAATAGTTTTGATCAACTGTTGAAGCCCTTTAACTGGCAAATATGCAGCTTGTACAGGTATCAGAACCGTATCAGAAGCTACTAATGCATTGATGGTCATCATCCCTAAACTTGGCATACAATCAATTAAAATATAATCGTATCGTGATTGCATCGTATCAATATATTCCTTCATGATCAGCTCCCTGCTCATTACATTACTCAT
>OAWV01000576.1_pt1 | contig 27425 bp, 27 predicted proteins | sample 1495551 | NCBI WGS metagenome assembly OAWV01 (sample SAMEA2580245, study PRJEB22360) | human gut metagenome | biome: human gut; feature: human-associated habitat; material: faeces | place: Denmark | collected 2008/2010 | reverse complement strand
TTTTTCTTACTGGAGTATTGACCAATGGTAAAATGTCCAGCTTATTCATTAACTCATGAATTTCCTCATTAAATGTGTTCTCGCTCACTTTATATAAATATTTATAATAACGGATAGAATCAACTAATGGTAAATCATAAAACAAAGCACTTTTTTGTCCAAATAGAACACCGATATTATTCAGAATTGTTTTTCGATCCGTATGATAAGATTTACCAAATACACTTACATCACCTTCATCTGGAATTAATACACCCGTTATCATTTTAATTAGCGTTGATTTACCTGCGCCATTTAAACCTATAAGTCCTATTTTCTCTCCTTCCTTCGCTTTAATTGAGCAGTCTTGAATTGCATGTATAATATATTTTTTGTTTCTTTCTTTCAAAATATAATCTTTGTTACAATTTTCTAATTTTAAAATATCAGTCATTAGGCGAACCTATAACCTTTTCTATATTCAGGTAAAATAAAATCATTCATCCCAGATCGAGCCTTAATTATTTTTGTTCTGACAAAACATAAACCTTTATTTATAAATTGAAGATTATCATTCCTACAATTAGAGGATGAATAACTTAAGAACTTTTCTAACCTAACTTCATGTTCATTATATAAGTAATAATTTCTCATAATGACTCCTTCTCTCAATTACTATGTCCTTAGTTTTGACCCAGTAATTTGACGTAAAACAAAAACCTTTCAAATTACACTTTCAGTTTATATCTTGTTAAAAAAAAATCAATCCAGCTCTGTACCTTTACACCTACGTCATGCTGAATCGATTTTTTCTATTCTTATAGTTCTAAAAGTTCACTTTTATATTTTAATAAGATTTCAGTATCTTCCATTAAAGTTCCTAATTCTAAAATTTCTTTCAAAATCATGTTTCTATCCTGGTTATTAAAACTCGAATTAAAGTCTTCCTTTTGCAATATTTTATCCAATATCTTTAGGCACTCCTGGAGATTATTTTCCAATCTACATTCTAAATAATCAAACATATAGCCCAGTTTTATTTCATTATCCTTAAGCATGGATCTCCCCTCTTTTATCCAATTCTTACAAGAGCTAAAGTTATTCATTTTTAAGAAAGAGTAGGCATTATTCCAATAAACACCATTATCGGGAACACCATATTTTACAGATAACTCAGCGTATTCATTTACCTGTTCATAATCTTTCATCATCATGTATACATATGATAAGTTATGAGCATTAATACTTATTACTCCATATAAGTTTAACTGTTTCGCAACTATTATATTTTCTTTGCATGCTTGAATTGCATCATTATAAGCTTTTGAATAGATATAAGCTACAGCAATATTCGTATTTACGTATAGACTGCGCACATAATTCAATTTCAAGTCAAAAATCTTCTTGGCTTTTAAATAATTAATTACTGCGATTGCCGTCTTGTCTTGTATCGTATTGACTATTCCTAAAAAATTGTAAATTAGAGATAAAAACTTCTCATTTTTTGTCAAATTTTCAGCTTTCTTCAATAACATTTCAGCAGCATCAAGTTCATTCTTATCCATAAGAAATTGAGATTTGCAAAAATAGAAAAGAACCAATTCATCACTGGTTAAGCTATTTATTTCTTGTTCTATCGATTTTATTAATTTCTCTGCAAGATTGGTATCTATATTACAACATGTGTAATAAATCAGCTTATATACCTGAAAATCAATTGCATATAAATTGTTAGTAATACTTTCTTCATATTCAATGATCTCCTGAATTATTGAATTGATCTTTTCATGATCTTGAGCATAAAAGGAATCAAAGAAAAGACTAAGTTTCTCCTTAATTTGTTCGGTATCCGCTAATTGTCTTCTAATATCTTCTTTAATACATAATTCGTCCATAATACTTAGAAGCAATTGTTCTGAAGGATATACTTTACCGCTCTCTATATTAACAAGTTGAGTATGAGAAACTAAGATATCTTTGGCAAAAGCACGTATTGAAATTCTCTGTCTCTCTCGTTCTTTTTTTATGAAACAACCCAAACGCTTCGATAAGAATTCGTCCATTTTTACCCCCTACAAAAAGAACAACCAGACTTCAGATTTTGATCAACTATATACATTTTTCATAATCCATATGATTGCAAAATAAGGCCTTAATTGAAAATGTGTTTGCAGTAATCAACCCAATTATCAATAGAAATAGATATAGCGTTTTCATTATTCCTACCTAATTTGATATCTTTATTATAATATTTTATCAAGTTAAAGAATAGTATAATATGTAAATTTACACTAGAGCATTTTGCATGAATATAGTAAAAGCTAATGTGTTCACTATCATTTCATTTTAATCTCACATAATAATCCAGGAACAAATTTCGCAAAGAGAATCATGAAATAAAAAATTATCCGTTCATCTATCTTTAAAATCCTATATCTCTTTCCCTTAATTCCTAAACGATATATCTTTTTTAGAATATTAATTTTTGATATTCAAGGTTTTCTTATCATTCATCCTTGTCTTGAATATCCGAAACGTCTGCTTCTTTCTGCTTCTTTTCTTTCAGTTGTTCAATTCGTTTTTTATCTACATAATGCGTAGAATATTGTTTTTCAATTTCTGGATTTCCATACTTACTGAAACGAAGTGGTATTTTCTTATTCTTCTTTCCCCATTGCTTATAATCACTCACTGAAGGTTTCAGCTGTTTTTTGCGGGCACAGACGCGAATTTCATGCAAGATTAAACTCAGCTTACTTAAATTCGTATTGCACACACGCTCTAAATAATCCACATGACCAAACTGCCACTCCTTGTATTTCTCCTTACTCAGAACTCCAATCTGAAGCAAAACATCGACAGGAGCGGCATATCCACGCTTATAGCATTGATCGCTGATGGCTACATCCACCTTTTTTATCAATTTTTCGTTATTCATAGTCTTTTAACTCAGGCATATTCATGCATAAACAACGGTTTCCCGCTGAGCGCAAAAGCTTCTTTCGGCGAAGCCACGGTTGTGCCGTAAAGCCGATTGAACAAATCGTAATCATTCACCCGCGCCATGGTAAAACCATAATCCTGCCAAGTTACATCCTTGATAATCTTCTCTAAATGTTCATCGGCAGTCGTATGCACAAGGATTTCATTCTTCAGCTGCAGCGCCAGATTCAACAATTTGAACAACGCCACGCTGTTGAGATAAATGCACTCCCGCACTTCAATCCCCTGAGCCGTCTGATATAAAGAAGCATAGCCTTGAATCTGCTGGTTCTGATCGTAATAGGCAATCAGCTTTCCGCCCTCGGCATTGCATTCCTCCTGCAGATGGTCAAAATCCTCTTTCGTGCGCAGATAGAATCCATCAAACCGGCGGACATACGCCGTATAGACCTCAAGCAGATCTTCTGATTTAATCTTATAGGTCAGTCCCTCATTGCTGCAGGTGGGAATCTGTGAACGCTGCACCGTATAACGTCTGCGGTAATACACCATCTCAAAGCCAAACTGAATATACATGGATGGATTGTAAGCCTGGATCAGCGTCACCAGTTCACGATGTTCAACCTCATCCAGCACATCATTCATCAGCTCATGCATGCAGCCGCGCTTGCGGTAGGAAGGCAGCGTCGCTACTCCCAGAATCATCGAAGTCTGTACGATTCGGCCATTCAGCATGATCGCATGCGGAATCCGCATCAGCGTGGAAACAATATTTCCAGATTCTTTGAGGACCAGCGTATTTTCCGGCTTGTAAAGCGTGCGGAAAAAATAATCCGTATAGCCGCCGTCATCGCCGGCGAACACCTGTTTCCAGATTCCGTAGATCGTCTTTTTTTCCTGAGGCAGCGCTTTACTGATCATAGCTGATTCTCCTTTCCGCAAAGTCGATATTTTTCAATTAAGAATTCAGGATGATAGGCAAGCTTGGCTTGGCGGATATTCTCATGCCCCATATCATCTTCCCGATTGACATACTCCGCCTGATCAAATTCATGGATCAGCCATTCTTTCATGACTGCCTGATATAATCCGCGAATTTCATCATCAGCTTTTTCTATGTTTTCCTGACACATCCGATCACTCAGCCAGGAGCCGATTGCAAACGCCTTCACTTGGCCATCAATGCGGATCAGTCCTCCGCGGTAAGGAATCTGACCGAACAAGGATAAAATTCTGAATACCCCCTGTCGCTCTGCCTGCAGAAACGCATCCGGGTCGTCAGCATGCCATTGTTTCAGAAATTCCACACATTCAGCAACATTGTCTTTATTGAATGATTCATATTGCCAGCGGCCTTCGTACTCCTTATAAAACGCATTTAAATGATTGCGTTTTTTCTGCAGCTTCTTGCCCGCGAACGTTTTCAGCTTTTCACACAAGTAGACGTAATCGGCACTGTCGCGGTTTTCTTCCAGACAGGTGTTGGGAAAGGTATCCGCAAACCACTGCGCCGCTTCCTTCGTGAAACAGCTGAGTACAAACGGCAGATGGTAACGCTCAAAGATCGCCTTTGCCGCCAGAATCGCTTCCTTGAAATATTCCGGACGGCACAGCGGCATGTAAATGAACAACGTTCCCTCATGCACGCCTAAAAGCAGCAGCCAGTTGTCATGCTGACACTTAAACAACGGATAAGAGTCGATCCACAGGATCATGTTGACTAAGTTGTGATTGCTTTCTTCATACTGGGCCAGCGCTAAATAACGCTGGATCAGTGGGTAATCATCTACGGTAACGGGATCAAAGTCCCTTTGTATCTGACTGGCGTCCATCCTCATCCGTCCTTCTTTCAGTATATTCCGCTTCAAAAACCTCAGGCTGCGATACCCGCTGTTCAAACGGGCTGTCCTGAGTTTGTTCATCAATCCAAATCGAATCCTGATTCTGATCCATCGACGCCCATTGATCGCTCATCGTTTTTGTCATTTTCCGTACCCGAAACAAACCGAATACGCCGAAGGCCACCAACATCACCAGCATTGCCAGAATAAACGGCCAGGCCATGCTGATAAAGGCGATGATCAGCAGAACTGTAAGAATCATCGTTAAAAATCTCATGTTATCACCGGTTTCATTATATCCTAAAAGAACGCAAAAGAGAAAAGTTTTGCAACTCTAACATCAAATTTAAGAATTTCTTTCACTTCGGCGGCGCCTCAGGCTGGCTGAAAGCATCCAAACGATCAAAAAACCGGAGGTCGCAAAGCACAAAAAGGCCAGCCCTACCTCGCCCCGCCGGCGGTTGTACTCCACAACCGAACTGACTGCACTGCGGGCAATGACCGGCTTTGAAGAAGCGGCCTTCAGTTGGGCGGCATACGTGTAGTCGGGATTGGAAATGGAAACGGACGCCGCCCCTTCTTCAACCAATAAACGCTGAACCAACTCTCCATCCGCAAACAGCCAAACGGGAAGCGGCGTGGTTTGGGCGACATGATCATCAATTTCAAAGGTTACGGATGCGGCCTGATTGAGGATTTCACAGGCTCGGGTTTTCCCCGTTTCCGTCAGTTCAATATCAAACAGGGTTACCGGCAGTGATTGTTCGTGAAGCACCACGGTGATCTGTCCCTGATCACAGTTCCATTCTTCCGCCGTATAAGTTAAATTCCAAGACAAACCGGCCAGCTGGATCAATAAAAGAAAAAAAGTCAACTCCATCACCTCTCTAGCAGTATGGTTAAAGTTGGCTTTTTTATGCTGATTCTCTGGGTTTAGGGATCCAAAAACCGTTTATTCCGGAAGCTGTTCCGCAATTTCATGAAGCTTGCCGAAGCGATGCTTCATGCCGGACTTGGACATAGCGACGCCCGTCTGTTTTTCATATTCCGCGCTCAATTCGTTCAGACTGGCTTCCGGATACTGCACTCTCAGCTGAGCCACAGCTTTCAGCTTTTCGTCGAGAAACCGCAGCCGACCGGCTTTTTCAATCCGCGCGATATCGGCCAGCTGCTTCTTCGCCGCAGCCTGACTTTTCATCTCATTGGCCACTTCACAATTATCCAACCGCGTCAGGTTGTTGCGGAAATCCCGATGGATGCGGATATCCTCAAACTTCATCAGCGCTTCATAAGCCCCGACACAGCGCAGAAAATCAGCGATTTTATCAGCCGCTTTCAGATACACTACATACGCTGTCCGGCGGGAAATCACTTTGGCCGGCATATCAAATTTATGCATCAGCTTCTGAATGAACAAAGCGTGCGATTCATCATTGGTAACAATTTCCAGATGATAATTTGTCTTTTGCGGCGAGTTGACCGAACCCATCGCCATAAAAGCTCCTGCCAGATAAGCTCTGGCGCAGCATTCCTTCTGAACTAATTTGCGGGTCGGATGATTCTGCAAGCCGTGATCCGTAAACAAGCCCAGATCATTGAGAATCTCGGTTGTCTTATTCAGCACTTGTAAACGATAGATGTTATTTTTCTTTAAGTTCATCTTTTTGATGACGGATAAGTCCGTTTCAACCGCATAGTTTTCCTTCAACAATTTAAGAATCCGTTTCGCTGTCGAAGCATTCTCCGTCTTAATCATTAACGACATGCCCTGAGCGTTAATCGTCAAGCTGGAACACAGCTGCACCAAAGCAGAAAGTTCCGCCTTCTGGCAGCAGGTTTTCAGCTCATTTTGAGCAATTTCGGATTTGACTTCTGTGGTAAATGACATACTTACTCCTTCAATTTCGCTAACAGCTGCTGCAGACTGCGGCGGATTTTATCGGCATCATGGCGGACGAGTTCATCGCTGAAATCGAGCAGGGAAACTGGGGTGACCCGATAGGCATGCTGATCCTGAACCATTTTAACCGGTCTTCCGCCCTCCGCCGCATAACGGGTTAAAATTGTTTCTGGTATCGGATCCTGGGCAAACAGCACTTCATTAATTTTAGCACCATGACGAATCAGGGCGTCGACATGATCTTCCATCGTAAAATCATCCGTTTCCCCTGGCTGACTCATCGCATTGCACAGGTAAACGCCGTAAGCGTGCGATTGATGAATCGCTTCAGCAATTTCCGGAATGATCAGATTCGGCAGGATGCTGGTGAAAATACTGCCGATCCCGTAAACGATCAGATCCGCTTCCTGGATCGCATGGACAGCCTTTTCCGAGGCCTTGACTGGTTCCTGATAAAACACGGTATCGATCCGATTATTCATATTCGGAATGTTGGACTCCCCGCGGACGATCGTTCCATCCGCCATTCGGGCGAACAGCGTGATCACCTGGGTTGTAGCCGGGATAATATCGCCGCGTACATTCAGCACCTTGGACAAGATCCCGATGCTTTCCAGAAAGCTTCCGCAGCTTTGCGTTAACGCCGTCAGAATCAGGTTGCCGAGATTGTGTCCCATTACGCCCTGATCTGCCTGTTGGGGATCCGCTTCCCCTTCAAACCGGTATTCCATAAGATTTTTCAATAACGTCTCTGATTCCGCCAGCGCGATCAGGACGGCGCGAATATCCCCCATCGCCGGGATATGAAACTGACGCCGCAGCCGACCGGTACTGCCGCCGTCATCCGCTACTGTGACGATCGCTGATATTTGAATATCCTGAATAAACTTAATCCCGCGCAGAATGACCGATTGGCCATGCCCGCCGCCGATGACGACCACTTTCAACGGACTATTGTTCATCTAATTCCCGCTTATCGCGGTGTTCTTTATAACAGTTATATTGAATTTTATAGTGGTCATACAGGAAATTCGTGATCGAAACAGAGCGATGCTGGCCGCCGGTACAGCCAATCGCCACAGTGAAATGATTCTTGCCTTCCTTAACATATTCCGTAAACGCATAATCAAGGAATTCCAGCAGACGTTTGATAAATTCCTGAGTTTCCGGTTTATCCATGACATAATGATAGACCTGCGGATCATCGCCGGAGTACGGCCGAAGCTCCACTTCCCAATACGGATTAGGCAGAAAACGCACATCGATCATCAGATCCGCGTCCAGCGGCACGCCATGCTTATAGCCGAACGAAATGAAGCTGATCGAAAAGACCGGCGCGCTGCTCAATGAAAAATATTTCTCGATCTTCTGCTTCAGTTCCGAAGCTTTTAAAAACGTCGTGTCCACTAACAGAAAGGCGGTATCTTTATAATTCTGAAACATCTGCCGCTCCACGCTGATCGCTTCCTCCAGCGTATTGCACGCATTGGAGATTAAAAGCGGATGCGTCCGCCGTGTTGATTTATAGCGGTGCAGCAATTCTTCATTGGATGCATCCAGAAACAATACGCGCACATCCATGTCCTCGCCTTCAAAAGCTTTGAGGAATTCCGGAAAATCTTTTGCGGACGTTGCCAGCGCTAAATACGAATAGCGCGGATCGGTACTGTTTTCGATCAGATCCACCAACAGACTTAACAGCTGAACCGGGAACTGGTCGATGCAGTGATATCCCATATCTTCCAAAACGCTGGTTGCGCTTGTTTTCCCTGCTCCGGACATCCCGCTGACCAGGATAACCCGTTTTTTCTTCATCTCGATCACCTCTTGTTTGTTAGCTGTATTTTACCACAGCCCCTGGCGGTTCTCAATCGGGAACCCCCTTGTTTTTCTGAATCTGACTTTTCACGGCCTTTCTTGACGCACAGGGAAGCCATCTTTTCTATCGTATGTCCTGTCATCAATTCAATGTTTGCTTTTGCCCGATTTCTGTTTCTCTTTGACGGAACCAAGGGTGATCCAAGGAAGCAGAAACAAACGCTTCACGCAGTTTTTCCAAACACAATCCAACCTTTTTATTCTTCTGTTTCCTTTGTATAATTCTCTTAAAGGAGTGAAGATGATGAAGCGTATAATCAAATCGTTACGAAAAATAATGCCTTTCCTCTTGCTGACAGTGACCGCTTATCTGTTTTTAACTCCCTTTCAAAACACACTTTTTGTCGATGATCTTTCCAGACTAAACCTGGATGCTTATCAACGATATGTCAGAAATCAAAATTTTTATAAAAATCTTGAGGAATCGGATTATCATCATTTCGCTTTTCAGATGGATCAGGAGAATAAAATTGATGCCTTTATCCACAGCTTAACTCCTGTTTCAAGAAATGGCTTCCGTTACGGTGACATGCTTTTGGCCAACAGAGAATTTCCCGCAATCAACAGCACCGGCCTTTATCTGAGCAATCAAGAAACTTTGTATTTCCTGACCCCTGCTCAGTTTCATTATCATGGAAAACCGACAATCCTTGTCATCAAGCAGAAAATAGTGGCAGAACAAACTCAATTCATAGAAGCGGTTTACTATACGAGCTCTCTGGACATCAAACAATTTTGGCTTTCCTTAGAAAATTTCAATTCTAATCTTGTTTCATTTTCGGATTCACCGTGATTATCCGAAATTCTTTGATGTTCCTGACTTCCTTAGCATTATCCTACTCTTCAATTTGGATCTGTTTTAACAGTGCTTCCACCTGTTTGCGCTGCGCGATCCCGCGGCTGAAGGCCGTTGCCGTACCACAGGCTGCTGCCCAGCGCAGACTTTCCTCAAAGGATGCAGATGGGTTTTCCAACGAAGCTAAAAATCCGGCGACCATCGAATCCCCGGCGCCCACCGTGCTGATCATTTCGCCAGACAGCGGTAATTGACGGTACACGCTGCCATCCGCAGCAAACAAAACTGAACCCTCTGCCCCCATCGATACCAGGACATGCTGAGCGCCCAGCTGACGCAGCTCCTGAATTTGATCCTCTAAGGAAGCTTGGGGATTGGATACCATCTGCCGGAGCTCAGCTAAATTCGGTTTGATCAGAAACGGATGAAACCGCAGCGTCTTTTTCAGCAGATTTCCTTCCGCATCCACGACGACGCGAATGGAGGGATCTTCCAGCTGGGAAAGTATCTGTTCATAGATTGATTCCGGTAAAGTCGGCGGTACATTCCCCGAAAGCACCAGCGTATCCTGAGGATGGATACCGCGAATTTTTTCCAACAGTGCTTCCCTTTCTGCAGCACTGACCGCAGGACCGCGGCCATTGATTTCCGTTTCCTCCTCAGCGCTGATCTTGACGTTGATCCGTGTCTGTCCTTTTTCACAGCGGATAAAATCCGCCGTGATCGCCTGCGCCTGCAGCTGACGAATCAGTTCCTCGCCAGTAAAGCCGGCCGCAAAGCCCAAGGCGGTTGTCGGTACCTTCAGCTGCGCCAGCATCAACGATACGTTAATCCCTTTGCCGCCGCCGATCAGTGCTTCACGGATACAGCGGTTGGTTTCACCCAGTTTTAAAGATTCAACGGTGCAGTAATAATCCAGCGCCGGATTTAATGTGACGGTATAAATCATAGAATTCCTCTTTTCCGTTTCGATGATCAAGCAAACGCATTTGAAAAAACCTGAACCGGATAAGGGTTCAGGTTCGGCAGCGAAAGCTTAAGCGAAATGCAGTTCGTAGCTCATTTCAGCAACATGGCTGATCGTCTGATAAACAGAACAATATTTTGTCGCCAGATCGAAAGACTTGCGAACTGCCTCTTCCTTCTGTGTCCCGCGAATCGTCACAGTCAGATGCACGGTTTTTAACGTGGTCGGAACTTCTGTCCGTTTTTCACCTTCCACAACAATCTCCGCACCTTCGATTGCGATTCGTTTCTTTTCCAATATGCCTAAGAATGTCACATACAGGCAAGAGGCCAGCGCCCCGTAAAGCATGTCGTAAGGCGCAGCGGAACCGGGTTCCCGGCCAATTTTAACAACGCCTTCATCTAACTGCAGTTCACCCTGAAATCCATTCTCAAACCGAATTGTTCTTGATGCCATTTTTTATTCCTCCTTTACGTATCCCGATGTTCCCGCTTCAAGGGAATCCGCGAAACGTTCTCTCTTTTTATCTATGCAGAAATCTTGCCTCAGATCCATTAATGTTTGATTTGATGGAAGGCCTGCTGAGCGGCGATCGCGCCGTCGTTAGCCGCGGTGACAACCTGACGCAGCGTTTTCGCCGTCACATCGCCCACCCCGTAAATCCCAGGACATGCAGTTTCCATATTGTTATTCACAAAGATGTAGCCATGATCGTCGAGGATTCCCAAATCCTGCGCAAACTCCGTGCAGGGATCCGCGCCAATATACGGGAATACCGCTTTGGTGTTCAGCGTTGTCAGCTTCCCATCATGAACATTTTTTAAGACGATGCCGCCGACCTTGCCATCCAAATCCAGAATTTCCACCGGAACATGACTGCGGATAATATCAATCTTCGGATTCTGTTCGATCACCTGCTGAATAATCGGCTCGGCTCGGAATACGTCGCGGCGGATTACGATATGAACCGCGCTGGCAAACTGTGTCAAATACAACGATTCTTCCAGCGCTGAATTCCCGCCGCCGATGACGGTCACCGGCTGATTGCGGAAGAAACTGCCGTCACACACCGCGCAATAGGATACCCCCTTGCCGGTCAGTTCTTTTTCATTCGGTATGTTTAACAGCCGTTCGCGGGTCCCGGTTGCAATGATCACAGCCGCAGCGGTATAAATCTGACCATCAGCGCAGACAACCTGCTTGATTGGACCCCCGATAATTTTTTCCACGTCGCCATACAGATATTCGGCCCCGAAGTGCGTGGAATGCTCGAACATCTGATAGGCCAGATCCGCCCCATTGATTTCCTTAATTCCCGGCCAATTCTGAATTTCATAGGTCTTGATCATCTTGCCGCCGGGCGCCGCTTTTTCCAGCATTGCGGTTTTTAAGCCTGCCCGACTGGCATAGACCGCGGCAGTCATGCCGGCAGGTCCGGCTCCGATAATGATTACATCATATTGCTGGTCCACGTCAAATCCTCCTTTACCAGAATTTCGATCTGCCGCAGATCATCAATGATCCGATTCGGTTTTTCATTTTCAAGCTGTTCCCGGCGCTCCGGATTAAACAGATAACCGACGGAGAAAACACCGGCATTGCGGGCGGCCTGAATGTCCATCGGACTGTCGCCAACATAGATCACGCTGTCATGGCCTTCGTTCATCATCCGGCAGGCTGTCAGAATGCCCTCCGGATCCGGTTTTCCGTTTTTCACTTCATCCTGACCGATGAACACATCAAAATAGCCCTCCATCTGATTCAAGGTCAGACCCAGCAGCACCATTTCCTTGATTTTGGTGGAAACAATGCCCAGTTTATAGCCCTCTGCTTTTAAATAGTCCAGCATTTCCACAGCGCCATCCATCGGCTTAACCAGATCCGCGTGGAAGGCACGGTTATGTTCACGGTATTCTTTTGTCAGCTCATCAGCATCCTGATCGGGGAAATACTCGGCAAACATGGCTTTCAGGGAAGGCCCCAGCACTGCCAGCTGCTTATCCCGGGTAAATTCTTCTTCAGTTCTGTATTTTTTAAACAGTTCGCGGTAGCTCGCCAAAATCGCCGGCTCTGTGTTCAGCAGCGTTCCGTCTAAATCAAACAAAATAACGGGTTTTGGATTTTTCATCAGTTTGCGGAAAACCCCCAGCATGCCTAACAGACCTACGACGATAAAGATCACTGAAATGACCTGTGCCATGCGCAGTCTTCCTAACATCAGACTGTCTGTCCGCAGTCCTTCAACGACAAGCCGGACCGCGCCGTACCAAAGCATATAGGCGTAAACTCCATCGCCGCGCTTCGGCTTAGAGAACTTTTTATACACAAAAACGATCAAAATGAAGCCCAAGATATCGCCGACGCTCTCATAAAAGAACGTAGGTTCCCGATAAGCTCCCTGAATGAACATCTGATTTTTAAACCATTCCGGATAAAACCGATAAAAGGATTCGCTGACTGTCCTGCCGAAAGCCTCCTGATTGATGAAATTGCCCCAGCGGCCAATTCCCTGCGCCAACAGCACATTCGGCACGATCGCGTCGGCCATCCGCATAAAATTAATCTTGTGTTTATGGGCATACCAAAGTCCAAACAGCACCCCGCCGAACAAGCCGCCCTGAATTGCCAGACCGCCCTCAAACGTATAAAGAATATGGAGCGGATTGGCCAGATAATATTCCAGATTGTAGAAGGCGCAGTACCACAGTCTGGCGCCGATCAGCCCGCAAATCAGGCAGCCCAGAAACAGATCCTCCGCTGTTTCTGCTTTGTATCCCATCTTTTTGATTTCCTTGACGCAGAATGAATACGCCAAAACGGCTCCGCAGAGAATGATCACCGCGTACCACTTAATAGACAGACTTCCGATGGCAATAAAAGTCTGCGAATCAGGAAAAAACTGCATTGTTGATTACTCCTTTTCTTTTTCAGGAAGTACGGCATTGGCTGCATTCTGCCGCTCAATGTAGTCGTACACCCGGTTCTCAAATGCTTTCGCGCTGTCAAATCCCATTTCTTTCAAACGGAAATTCGTGACTGCCGATTCAATCAGCACAGCAATCGTCCGGCCTTCCTTCACCGGCAATACGATCTTCGGCACATCCACTTCCAGGATGTGCATAAACTGTTCGGTTTCAATTCCAACCCGGGCATATTCGGCGTTGGAGTCAAACTTTTCCAGCGAAACGACCAGGTCAATCTGAGCCGAAGGCAGCAGCGCGCTGGCGCCGAACATCTTCGCCACATCGATGATGCCGATACCGCGGATTTCCAGCATGCCCTGAAGCAGTTCCGGGGAATGTCCGATGATGCTATTGTGGACACGCACGACATCTACGCGGTCATCCGCCACCAGAATGTGACCTTTGCGGATGAGTTCCAGCGCTGTTTCACTCTTGCCCATCCCACTTTCGCCGCAGATCAGCACACCTTTGCCATACACGCTGATCAAGACGCCGTGAATGCTGTCCGACGGCGCCAGACGTTCATCCAAAAAGCTGATCAGATCCACCATCAGCCGGGAAGTTGTCATGGCGGTGCGGAAGATCGGAAAATTTTTATATCCCGCAACCTCCAGCAACACCGGCGGACATTCACGATGATGGGTTAAAATAATCGTCGGCGTGTAGCCGTCGGTCAGCTGTTCAAAACGCTCTCGCTGAATTTCCACGGAAAGCGTATCGATGTACGCTTGTTCTTTATCTCCGATGATGACGATCCGGCGTGGTTCTGTATGTTTGTAAAAACCTGCCAGTTCCAGTCCCGGACGGTTGACGTCCGGAACGATCACCCATCGGTTCAGCGATTCCTCATTGCCGCTGAGCTGTTCAAATTTGAAGTAGTTCTGCAGCTCGCTGATCATAACCTTGCCTTCGTATTCCATAGCCTCATCCTTTCTCAAGCATGGATTTCAGATATTGGCCAGTGTAGCTTTTTTCCACTTTTACGATCTGCTCCGGGGTGCCTTTGGCGATAATCGTACCGCCCTGATCGCCGCCTTCCGGACCAATATCAATAATGTAATCGGCGCATTTAATCACATCGAGATTGTGTTCGATGACAATGACCGTATCTCCATTATCGACGATTCGCTGTAAGACCGCAAGTAATTTTTTAACGTCATGGGTATGCAGACCGGTTGTCGGCTCGTCCAGGATGAAGACGGTCTTGCCGGTCGCCTTGCGCTGCAGCTCACTGGCCAGCTTCACGCGCTGAGCCTCGCCGCCCGACAACGTGGTTGCCGGCTGACCGAGCTTGACATAGTCCAAGCCGACGTCATGCAGCGTCTGAAGCTTGGATTTGATTCGGTGAATCGAGGAGAAGAACTCAATCGCTTCTTCCACCGTCATTTCCAGCACATCGTAAATATTTTTGCCTTTGTAGGTAACCTGCAGCGTTTCTTCATTGTACCGCTTGCCATGACATTCCTCACACGGAACATAAACATCCGGTAAAAAATGCATGGAAATGCGTTTCACCCCGTCGCCCTGACAAGCTTCGCAGCGCCCGCCTCGAACGTTGAAGGAAAACCGTCCTTTGTCATAGCCGCGCAGCTTGGCTTCCGGAGTCTGGGTAAACAGATCCCGGATATCATCAAAGACGCCGGTGTAGGTCACCGGATTGGAGCGCGGCGTACGGCCGATCGGATCCTGCGAGATCTCGATGACTTTATCAAGATTTTCCAAGCCGAGAATGGCCTTGTGCTTGCCCGGCTTGATGCGGGTACGGCCTAAGGAATGCTGCACCGCTTTGCACAGGATTTCATTGACCAATGAAGACTTGCCGCTGCCGCTGACGCCCGTTACGACCGTCAGCGTACCCAATGGGAACTTCACATTGACGTTTTTCAGATTGTTCTCCTGCGCGCCCTTGATTTCCAGAAATAAGCCGTTGCCTTTTCGGCGTTTTTCCGGTACGTCGATCTTTTTGCGTCCGCTGAGGTATTGACCGGTAATCGAGCTTTCGCACTGCATGACCATCTGCGGCGTACCGCTGGCGATCACCTCACCGCCATGCACGCCCGCACCCGGCCCGATATCGACAATCCAGTCGGATTCCATCATGGTTTCTTCATCATGCTCGACAACGATTAAGGAGTTGCCCAGATCGCGCATATTTTTCAAGGTTCTGATCAGCCGCGCATTGTCGCGCTGATGCAGCCCGATTGAAGGTTCATCCAGAACATACAAAACGCCGGTCAGCTGCGAACCAATCTGCGTTGCCAGCCGAATCCGCTGCGCTTCACCTCCGGATAAAGTCCCGGCCAGCCGGTCCAAAGTCAAATATTCCAATCCAACATCCTTTAAGAATGTTAAACGGCTGACGATTTCCTTAATGACTAACCGAGCGATTTCCGCCCGCATCGGATCCAGCTGTAAGTTCTTCATGAAATCCAGCGCCTGAATGACGGACATCGTCGTCCATTCATAAATATTCTTACCGCCGACGCGCACGCTCAGCGCCATCTCATTCAGACGCTTGCCGCCGCACTTCGGGCAAGGGGATTCAGCCATGAAAGAAGCATACCATTCCCGCGACATCGTTGACGTTGTTTCAACAAAACGCCGCTCAATCAACGTTTTTACCCCTTCGATGTAATCATTGCGGCTGAAGCGGTTGCCGGATCGGGAAGCGATGCTGTAGGCAATCGGTTCTTTGGAACCATACAGGACGATTTCCAGTTCTTCCGGCGTAAAATCCTGAATCGGTTTGTCCAGATCAATATGATAATGCCGGCACAGCGTATTGAACGTCTGCCATTCAATATTCTCCGTATCAACAATGTTCTTGTAGTAAACAATGCCGCCCTTGCGGATCGACTTGGAACGATCCGGAATCAGATAGTCGACGTCCACCCGCTGGGTAATGCCCAACCCCTTACATTCGTCACACGCTCCCAAAGGCGAGTTAAACGAAAACAACCGTGGTTCCAGACGCGGCACGGAGAAGCCGCATTTCGGACAGGAATAGTTCTGTGAAAACAACAGTTCATTTTCTCCCGCCAGCACAACAACGATGCCGTTAGCCAGCTTGAGCGCTGTTTCCAGAGAATCGTGCAGCCGGGAACGAATTCCGTCATTCTTGACGATCCGATCGACGACAACATCAATGGAATGCTTCTTGTTCTTCTCTAACGGTTTGACTTCTTCCAGCAGAATCATCTGACCATCAACCCGAGCCCGCAGGTAGCCGTCCTTCAGCAGCTTTTCAAAAACGTCTTTGAACGTTCCTTTTTCCCGATGCGCAACCGGCGCCAGGATCTCCAGACGCGTCTTATCCGGCTGTTCCATAATTCGGTCCACCATCTGAGTAATCGTCTGGGAAACAATCGGCTCATCATGGATCGGACAATAAGGAACGCCGACACGGGCATACAAAAGCCGCAGGTAATCATAAATTTCGGTTACCGTGCCGACGGTGGAACGCGGGTTATTGCTCGTTGTTTTCTGATCAATGGAAATGGAAGGCGACAAGCCTTCAATCAAATCCACATCCGGTTTCTCAACGCCGCCTAAAAACATCCGCGCATAAGCGCTTAACGACTCAACATACCGCCGCTGACCTTCCGCATAGATCGTATCAAACGCCAGCGATGTCTTCCCGGAACCGGACAATCCGGTCATAATGACCAGCTTATCCCGCGGAATCGTCAAATCGATATTCTTAAGGTTGTTCTCACGCGCGCCTTTAATAATAATTTTATCATGTTGCATGTTCTTACACCTCGCTTCATATAGCTTTCCCAAGAGTGCTTCTATTGTACATCATTCTTAAAAAAAATGCTTGGGAATGGCTACTTCTTCCTTATTATAAGGGGAGTTCACCGCCCTAGCAAGCTTTTCTTGAACGAAATTCAAGTGAAATTAGAAAATTTCAGCATTCCTTCTTAAAGACATCAGCTTTTCGTCACCTGTTCGTGATAAAATAAAAAAGAAAAAAGGAGGCTGCCATGAAAAGCGCTGAAGAACGAAAGCAACAATCCATCGCTTTGCTGAAAGAGCAGGGTGTGCCTTATATCGAACATTTGCCGGGAATTGAAACTGCGGATGAAGTCCGGCTACGCAGTGCTGAGGAAATCGCTCGGCGCGCGATCTGCTGTCTGATCACCATTCAGCTGGCCTGCGACCTGCAGAATCAACAGGAGGTAGAAGACTCCCGGCTGTTTATGACCGGACTTCTGGATCGCTTTGGCGTCCGGCTGTTTCTGACAGAAAAAGAAAAAGCCATTTTTGAAGGAACGGCTAGTGAACAGGACTGGGTCAACATGGTCTGGAAATATGAGGCTTACTGGCCTTTGATCTGGGCCTTGGGACTGATTGATTCGCTTGATTTCCCGGATCAGATCTGCGATTGCCAGAAAGCGATTGAGGTCGTCAGCACCAAAGCTACATTTGATGAATTCATGAAGGATACCTCACTGCGTTCCATTGAGGAAATTCTCGACGCTGCGGACTTGATTTTCCGCTACGATTGGGCTTGTGTTGACGCCAGGATTAAAGGCGAACCCGCTCCGGCAGGATTAAACAGCGAAGTCGTTTATGAACGGCATTGGGGCTTGAACTGGCTGATTGATGCCGATCAGCAAAATGACTGGGATCACGTCAGCTGCAACACCTAGTTCTCATATTTTCCATAATTGGAGAGGCGGAAATAATTTTCGCTGAAGTGACCGAGCGAATGCCCATTCTCAATGAAACGGCGGTCCGTCTTTTCGATTACTGCTCAAGGATTTTGACGCATTATAAAAAAGAGGAATGGCAAAATAAGGCGCAGTTCTCTGCGTAATTTTGTCATTCCTTTTATCATGGAGGCCCATTCAGCCGATAACAGAAATTCTCATTCCTCGGATCTCCGCATTTAGTGTTCAATATTGTCAGTTTTCAGCAGACTGCTTTGATTATTTCCGACTGATTCTTTTCAGCAGTGCAGCGCAGATCAATCCAGCGGTCAAAAACATCGCAAGCAGCGGAATAAGCCGTTCCGCCTGAAAGACAGCTCCGCTCATCAGCGGATAGCCCCAGGAGGCAGGGAAAAACCGCCCTGCCGCCGCGAACCCTTTCGGCAGCATTTCGGCCGGAAACATAATGCCGGAAAGCAGAATCGAAGGCAGGAAGAATAAAATTGAAACCATCGAGGTTTTCGCCTGATCGCGAACGGCCAATCCAATCACGCTGGCGATGCTCAGCGATACTGCGATAAAAATCGCAAGACAGCCAAAGTACGCTCCAGTCTGTATCGGGAATTCGGCTTGGAACAACAGCGGCGCTGCAAAATAAAGAATCAGGCTCATAATGAATAAGTGAACAAAAGCTGAAATGTTGCAGAGAACAAGTCCCAGCACCAAAGGCACGCCGTTCGCCTGATAGACTTTCCTGATATCCGTTCCATAGATTTCAACCAATGTCGGCGGCAGACCGATCAAAGCTCCCATCGTTACGCCGAACACCGTCATCGCGGGAATCAACGTCGCTTCAGTTCCGGGCATGATCGAAGTGAAAATTCCGCCCATGACAACAAAAAACAGCAGGGGTACAAGGTAGCAGGTAATCAAAAGCGTCTTGCTTCGGATGTCCAGACGCCCCTGCAATGCAATTCCGTATAAAAATGCCTTCATCATTTTTCTCCTCGTGTCATCGAAATGAAATGTTGTTCAAGCGAACCCCGGTCTACATGAATATCGCTGATGCCTTTGCCTTCAGCCTTGTATTGAGCTAAAAGTGTAAGCAGTGTTTCAGCAATATCTTCAGTGGCAAACTGAGCCACTCCTGCCTCTGAGCGAATTGAAATATTATATTGTTTTCCAATCTTTTCATTCAGCTGCGCAACCGTTCCGACAAAAGCAAGCTTGCCTTCAATCAAAATCCCAATCCGATCGCACAGACTTTCTACTTCCACCATATCATGGCTGGCCAGCACCATTGTCTTTCCCTGCGCTTTCAGCTGGCGAATTTGTTCATGAAGCGCGATCCGGCCCTCGACGTCCAGTCCGGCTGTGGGCTCATCCAAAATAAGAATATCCGGATTCCCGATCAGCGCCAGAGCTAAATGAAGCCGCCGTTTTTGACCGGTTGACAGCTGAACATATTGTTTTTTCGCAAACTCCTGAATTCCCATTGTTTCCAATAACCCCGGATCCGGCTCGGTTTGGTTCCAATAAGCAAACAAGCTGACAGCCTCGCGGGCCTGGATGCGTTCCGGCAGGGAAGCGGATTGAAGCTGGATGCCCATTTTACCGTTAATCCGGATCTGACCGTCATCCGCCTTTTTTAAACCTTCGATGCATTCCAGGGTCGTTGTTTTTCCCGCTCCGTTGACGCCCAGCAAAGCGAAAATCTCCCCTTCATACACTGTAAAATTCAGGTTCTTTAAAACAATGTGATTCCCGTATTGCTTGGTCAGTCCGTAAACCTCAATCGCTGTATTCATCCTTTCTCCTCCTGCATCGGATTAAATCCGTTCCTTTCGAAATAGGTATTCAAAGCTGGCCCAATGAAAGCATTAGCTTCCGACTGTTTCGCTTTCCAGCCCGGCTCGCTGCCTTCAAATTTTCCGATTTCCACCAGTTTCGGCAGCAGACTCAGATCACCGCCGGTGAACTCATCAATCAATTTCCAGAAGGCTTCCGCCAGAGCCTGACCCTGATCACTATCCGGCGATATCCCATCTTCATACAGTTGAATCGCTTGTTCCTGAATCCGCATAAATGTCCGAATGAAACTCATTCCGCTTTCCTGATCAAATCGTTGCCGGATATGATCCAGCATTTGATCATCAAAGTGTTTGATCAGCCAGTAAAAATCGTTCTTCATTTGTAGATTCACAATGATATCCGCATATTTTTTGAAATCCACGGCTTCCATTTTCAACACTTCTTGGTGAAGCGTTTCAATTTCCTGCAGGGACTGCGACAGGCCCTCAATTTTTTCACGCAGGGCCTTCGCCTGATCACTTAAAGCACTGGCCACCTCTGCCGGACTGTCCAGCGGAATCAGTCTGTTTTTAATATCGGACAGCGAAAATCCAAGATGCTTCAGGGATAGGATCTGATGCACCATGACCAAATCTTTATTTGTATATAAGCGTCGGCCGCCCGAACTGACTGCCGAAGGAGAAAGCAATCCTTCTTTATCGTAATGCTGCAGCGTTCTTACAGTAACCCCCAGTTTTTTGGCAGCTTCGCCAATTGCCATAAATCCTTCAGGAATCGCTTTTTGTTTTTCCATCATTTCACCGCCTTAGTTTTAGTATAACGAATGACGCTGCGTCACAAGCAAGTCTTTTCTTTTCTTTTTCACTGAAGAATGCAAAAAACATCGCCGACTGTTCTCTAAAACATAAAAAAGCACCTGCTGTATGTCAGGTGCGAGTAAAAAACGCAATCCTCAGCTGTCATAAAAGTCAGACATGCTTAAAAATACCGGCCTTGTTTCATCAGGCTGATCAATGTTCATGCTGAATAGGAGGAAAGGAACTGAGAATCACTTTTAATTTTTGGGAAACTCAGCGTTCGTCGCCCATGAAAAACAAGCCTATAACTCCCGCGCCGGTATGACTGCCGATTACTGGGCCGGTATAGCTGATCAGCGACTGAGAAATTCCGAAGCGTTCTTTGACCATTTGGGCGACTTGTTGGGCTTCTGATTGAACATCTCCCTGACAGATCATGAAGATATCATTCTTATCCTTCCAGCTGCCCATCTTTTCTTCCATCAGATCAACAAGCGTTTTCAGTGATTTTGTGCGGCCATGCACCTTCCCGATCACCTGCAGCGTTCCTGCCTTATCGACATGCAGAATCGGTTTGATGTTGATCATCGTACCGACGATTGCCGTTGTCTTAGACACCCGCCCGCCGCGGTATAAGTGATTGAGATCATCAACAGTAAAGATGTGACAGACATTTAGTTTATGGGCTTCAATCCAGTCTGCCGTTTCTTCCAATGAAGCACCCTTTTGCTTCATTTCACAGACTTTATGCAGCAGCAGGCCCATTCCGGTCGATGCACAGAGCGAATCGATCACGATGATCTTGCGGGCAAAGCCTTCTTCCTTCAACATTTCCGCCGCGATCCGGCAGCTGTTATAGGTTCCGCTTAAAGCTGAGGAAAAACAAAGGCACAGGATATCTTTATTCTGTTGAGCTGCTTTACGGAAACCTGTCAGCGCTGCTTCCGGATTTACCTGCGAGGTCACAGGCATTTCGCCTTGGCGCAGCTGGTCATAGAATTCCTTCATCGGCAAGCTGTCAGTTTGTGTGTAAGTCCGGCCACGCATGGTATAGGTTAAGGATAAAACTGGAATTTGATGTTGGGCATAGAAGGATTCTGGCATATCTGCAGTACTGTCGGTTATCAGAATAAAATCACTCATTCAGTAGTCCTCCTTTGATAAAGTTTAAGTTTAGATGTTTTTCGCGCTTTTCAAAGAATAAGCAACACTTGCTACTTATTCGACGATAGAAGTATAAGCCTATCAAACCTTTGAAGCAATGGTCAAATTCGCTTTTATCGTTTCTTATTGGGCAATATGAAATTATTATGTTGATTAAGCTGAGATCATTACAGATTAATTTAGCTTTTCTCTACATATTTGTTTCTTCATTGACATAAGCAACATCTGAGGATTATACTATGTTCAAATCAGGTGATGAAATGGAAAAGAACTTAAATAAAAAAGACAAACGCGTGATCAAGACGCGTAAAGCAATCATCCATGCCACAATTCAATTAATGAGTATGAAATCCATTGAGCAGATCACGATAAAGGAAATCGCCGATACCGCTTTGATTAACCGCAAGACTTTTTATACGCATTATAACTCCATCTATGATGTGCTCAATGATATTGAAAATGACATTATTCAGTCTTTAATCGAAATTCTTGACAGCACTGATTTTTCCGCAGAGCGGCTTAATCCCTATCCATTGTTTGAAAAACTGACAACCATGATCAATCAGGACGCCCTCTTTTTTCACAGCTTGCTCCAATCTTCCGGCCACAGTCATTTGCTGAATAAAGTAAAAGAAGTCGTCAAAGATCATCTTCTCATTCAATTTGATAAATATTTTCCAAATGACAATGTTCTTCCTCAATATGTGCTTGAATTCATTGCATCCGGATTGATCTCCGTATATCAGCAATGGTTTTCATCCGATGATCATTCATCTTCACTGGAGGAAATTTCAAAGCTGACAGGCCTGCTTATTTTTGATGGACTTAATGGTGTGTTTCGACAAAGACAACTCGAATTAGACCAACTTTCCATCAGCGCTTCCTCGACTGTATAAAATGCCTGTGCTTTACTGACTTAAGCACAGGCATTTTCCTGATTAGAAATGAATCGTTGCTTACAAAAACTACTGATTCTTTTGAAATTCAATGTAGTCACGATACCAATAATAACTTTTTTTAGGTATACGTTTACAGTTATTTTCATAATCAACATGAACAAGACCGTAGCGTTTTTCATAACCATTGATCCAACTGTATAAATCCATTGTACTCCAGATATAGTAACCCTGCAAATTACATCCCTCTTCCTTTGCTTTAGCAAAGAAATCTAAATACTCTTCTAAGAATTCGATTCGTTCCTGATCATTAATTTCACCCTTTTCGTCTACCGTTTCAAACATTCCATGTCCATTCTCTGTTATGAACACCGGTATATTATTATATTCATCTCGCAAACGAATCAGCGCATCATAGCCGCACTTGGGATATATCTCACGACCCCAAGGATTTTTTCTTGTTGTTGGATCGATATCCGGCTGGAACAATCCTTTGACCGTCACGCCCTCTAAAGCTTGAGAATGATGCGGATCGTTATTAACGACCATTTGTGTCTCTCCAAATTCATACGGTTTTACTACTTTTCGAGCATAAATATTATCCCCAATCCAGTCAACTGTATTTTCTCTAATTAAATCTAAGTCTTCTTGTTTAACAAAGGATAAATCAACCCCTAAATTCCGCAGTGTATCCCCTAAATCGTCAGGAAATTTTCCGAGTACAGCTGCTCCAATCAACCATCCATGAAACAGCATATTAGCATATCGTTTGGCTTCTCGATATTCGGGTGTATCTTTTAAAATATCTGCACGACTTGCCCCGGAATTTACAATTCCAATCTTGGCTTTCAATTTCAGCTTTCGGAATTCCTGAATTGCCTTTGCATTCGCAACCATATTGTGATAACAAACTTTAACTAAATTCTGGACATCGCCAACATGATTCGGTGGATAATTCCCCACTAAATATGAACAATAGGAATTGTGATTAGGCTCATTAATCGTTGCATAATATGGAATTCGATCACCGAAAATCTCAAAACATCTTTTGCAATAAGCTGCAAACTTATCAATTGTTTCTCTTTTTTCCCATCCATCAGCACCAATGTAGCTTGGTAAATCGTAGTGCAATAAGGTTACATTGGGAAGTACTTTATACTTTTCACAAATATCTAAAACTTGATTGTAAAACTGGACTCCTGCCTCATTTACGATACCATCATCATGAGGGAAAATTCGCGACCAGCTAATGGAGAAGCGAAATGTATTCTGTCCTCCTTCAGCTAACATCCGGATATCTTCTTCAAAATGATGATAGAAGTCACAGGCAACATCCGCAGTTATGCCCTTCGTATTCTTATTGCTATGTACAAAATCATCCCAAATGCTGGTTCCTTTTCCATCTTCCTGCCATGCTCCTTCGCATTGATAGGCTGCCGTCGCAGAACCCCAAAGCATCTGATCTCCGTTTATCATTTTTATCATTCCTATTACCTCCTTTATTACTTTTTATCCTTGGAATTACAATCTGTATATTTTTCTTAAACAAACAGAAACGATCACTAGTTAATTACTTCATTGCTAAACTTTTTATTATTCTCCAATTTGCCTTCTCTTCTTAAGATTATGCAGGTCGCAAAGAAAGATACAATCATTCCAATCAGAGCCGCTACGATGGCAATTAGGACATAATTAATATTTCCATTTTGATCGACAAAGAATAAAAGCGTGAGCCAACCCGGACATCCTCCATGCACAAATGTTTTCAAATGAAAGAATCCTGCAAATAAGCCAGCACATAATGCCCCGACAGCATGGCCGATCATACATTTAGGATGTGATATTAACTGTCCATAAAAGGCAGGTTCCGTTACGCCACACAACGCAGTGATTCCTGAGGAAACTGCGGTCGCTTTCTGGGCTTTGTCTTTCATGGAGAATGCCAGCGCCAGTGTTGTTGCACCAATACAGATATTAGAAATAAACCCAATTACAATTGTTACTGGATTATATCCCAGTTTGTCCAACAATTCCAAAGCAATTGGATGCAGTCCTTTATCAAGACCAAACATGACCATATATGGATAAATCATCGAAAGCAAAGGCAATGCGATAATACCTAAGGTGTTGGATACCCAAAGCACAAAATCCGCTACATATCCGCTCAGCAAATTTCCGGCAGGGGCTAAGAGAATCAATACGACAGGAGTAACAATAATCATAGTCAGGAGTGGTTTCAAAAAGTAAGATAACGTCTTCGGTAATACTTTTTTTAATCCCTTGTCAACAAAATACATCAGGGCAACTCCCAAGATAACTGGAAGGATTGTAGATCTGTAGCTGACTTGCGGAACTAGTAATCCGAAAATATCAGGAATCAGACCGTTTTCAAATGTGGGAGAAATCAAAACTGCACCGAGCATGGCGCCCATAATCGGCTGCATTTTTAGCTGCTGAGCCATTGTATAACCAATATAAATAGGCAGGAATTTAAAAGCAGCATCAAAAATATTTAACATCCATTGTGCAGTACCGCTGTCAATTGAAACACCGAAGTAGTTAACCAACAAATTCTTAATAGCTAAAATCATACCTCCTGTAATTAACGCAGGAATAATCGGCATGAATATCGGTGCAATAAAATTGCTGAATTTCAATAAATAATACTGAAAATCTCGCTTTTCATAAGATTGCGATTCTTCTGATTCTGTTACAATTCCCTCCGAATTTTCTGATTCAGTCCAACCTGTATACTCTAAAAATTCATTGTACGCATCGTGAACATCGGTTCCAATAATAATCTGAACAGTTCCCGCTAGTGCAATAATTCCTGATGAATTCGGCAGATTTTCTAGCAATTCCATTTTAAGCAGTTCCTTGTTACGGTAACTTACGCGCAAACGAGTGGCACAATGAGTAATATAAGTAATATTACTCAAACCCCCGATTCCCTTTAAAAGCTGCTCAGATAGTTTTGAAAACTTTGTCATAGTTTATCCTCCTTATCAACTATCTACATGCTGGATTTGTACAGCCGTCTGCAGTAAGCCGCACATTAAACTTGCGCAAGTCTAATCCTTTATCTAAAACAGACTATTGTCTATTCTGATACTTACTATTCTTTAAGCGAATTAAGTGAATCATTAAATACATTTTTTCATCTTCGTTAATTTCATACTGACATTTTTCTTTGATAATATCCATAATATGTTCAACACAGTTCAATTCCTCAGTATGCGATTTTTCTATGTCTGTGAGAATGTTTTCAAATAATGCGTTATTGACTTCATCTTCATTTTTATTAAAAATTCGTTGAATCAGAAAACGGCAATGGGTCATGAATCGATCAAAAGAAATGGTATTCTGTTCTGTATGCAAGGTTTCAGACACATAATGTGCAATTTCAGCAATTGTTGATGTGATTTCATAAATCATTGGCATAGAACAATTCATTTCAGCATTAATAATATGCAATGCAATAAAATTTGCTTCAGAATCTGGGATATTAATATGTAACCGGGATTGAAGAACTTTTAAGGCATCTAAGCCTAAGATATACTCTTCATGATATAAATTTTTTACATTGGTCAGCAGAACTTGATCAAATTCAATATGGTTTTTAACGCGCTCTATCGTTGTATAAATATGATCGGTGAGTGTCACATAAATAAAGTCATTAATTTTTTTAGAAGAGTTCTTCTTTATATATGTAATAATCTGATCAGCAGCAAGAATATACTGCAAAGGAGTATTCCTGACAATGCTTTGAAACTTATAATTAGTTTCTTTTTCTAAACAGAAAACTTTCTCGATTTTCCGCTCATCAATTTCGTCATTCTTTCTGATACCAAATCCAATGCCTCCTCCAACTAAAATAATTTCTTCGCCTTTATCATTCATAGAAACGATACTATTGTTATTAAATATTTTAGTGGCTATCATTTCTTCTCACCTCGCTTGCTTTATAATAATCTGAAAACTGGTTCATAAATGCTGATTTGCCCAGTATCCTTAATCAACTGAATTTTTCGGTTAGTAGCAATAAGCATTACGGTTGTATCATAGCCTGATTTTTTTATCATTGGGAAGTCAACCTCCAATAATAAATCACCCCGTGACACGGAATCTCCAATCTTAACTCGTTCTTTAAAGGGTTTACCATTCAATTCCACCGTATCAATTCCAATATGAAGCAATAGTTCAGCACCGTCTTCTGCTCGAATTCCTAAAGCATGTTTTGTTTCAAAAAACATTATAATTTTTCCATCGACAGGACTGAATATTCTTGAATTGCTTGGTTCGACAGCTACTCCATCGCCTAACATCCGTTTGGAAAAAACCGGATCACTTACATTATCTAAATTCTTAGCCAATCCTTGAACAACACTATAAACATTCATAAAGTATCTCCTTTTAAATACATAAAAGACCTATCCGCAACAATGTGCAAATAGGTCTCGCTTGCTTAACACAATAACAATCCTAATGTGCTGTCTTAATATATTTATATTATTGCAAACAATGTAAGCGTTGTCAATAGCTTTTATTTTTTTGTTAATTATTACCTTTATTTGCTCAATTGAAAAGTTAAGTTCCACTTCTGGGCGGGGGAAGTGGAAATCACTCTTCCATCGAATTCTAGTTGACTTTACTCTTTCATAATGAGGTAATACGAATAGAACCAGACTTCTTGTTGCTTGAAACGAGAGGAGCTGAATTTTATGACTAGCAACAAGTATTTTCATCTTACTTTAGCAGAACGCCAGATCATCGAAACTGGCATTTCCCATGGTTCCACCAAAGCTGCGATTGCCAAAACACTGGGCAAGGATAA
>OAWV01000561.1_pt1 | contig 28016 bp, 30 predicted proteins | sample 1495551 | NCBI WGS metagenome assembly OAWV01 (sample SAMEA2580245, study PRJEB22360) | human gut metagenome | biome: human gut; feature: human-associated habitat; material: faeces | place: Denmark | collected 2008/2010 | reverse complement strand
TCGTTGGATTACATTGTATTCTCGTAAAAGAGGAGAAAAAACAATGGAAGAAAGACTGGCAAACGAAATTCTTGATGCAGCTAACAACACAGGCGCATCTGTAAAGAAGAAAGAAGACATGCACAAAATGGCAGAAGCAAACAAAGCATTTGCTCATTACCGTTTCTAATTTCAGCTTGCTGAAATTGATTCAAATAATAGGAGGAAAAAATCTTGGCTGGAAGAGAATATCCATTAGAGAGAACAAGAAACATCGGTATTATGGCTCATATTGATGCTGGTAAAACAACAACAACAGAGCGTATCTTATACTATACTGGTGTTAACCATAAAATTGGTGATACTCACGAAGGTACTGCTACTATGGACTGGATGGCTCAGGAGCAGGAAAGAGGTATCACAATCACTTCAGCAGCTACAACATGTCACTGGACATTGCAGGAAAACTGCAAACCTAAAGCTGGCGCTTTAGAGCACCGTATCAACATCATTGATACTCCGGGACACGTTGACTTTACTGTAGAAGTTGAGCGTTCACTCCGTGTACTTGATGGTGCAGTAGGTGTATTCTGTGCAAAAGGTGGAGTTGAACCACAGTCAGAAAACGTATGGCGTCAGGCTGACACATACAACGTACCAAGAATGGCATTCATCAATAAGATGGACATTTTAGGTGCCAACTTCTACGCAGCAGTTGAACAGATTAAGACAAGATTAGGTAAAAATGCAATCTGCATTCAGTTGCCAATCGGAAAAGAAGATGACTTCAAAGGAATTATCGATTTATTTGAAATGAAAGCTTATATCTACAATGATGATAAAGGTGATGACATTTCTATCGTTGATATTCCGGAAGATATGAAAGATGATGCTGAGTTATATCGTACAGAATTAGTAGAAAAAATCTGCGAATTAGACGACGATTTAATGATGGCATATTTAGAAGGAGAAGAACCATCTGTAGAAGAATTGAAAGCGGCATTAAGAAAAGGAACATGTACTTGTGCAGCTGTTCCGGTATGCTGTGGTACAGCTTACAGAAACAAAGGTGTTCAGAAACTTCTTGATGCAGTTATCGAATTCATGCCTTCACCACTTGACATTCCTGCAATCCAGGGTGTTGATGAAGACGGAAACGATGTTGTAAGAGAATCTTCTGATGAAGGTCCTTTCTCAGCATTAGTATTTAAGATTATGACTGACCCATTCGTAGGTAAGTTAGCATACTTCAGAGTTTACTCTGGAACAATGAACTCAGGTTCTTATGTATTGAATGCAACAAAAGGAAAGAAAGAACGTGTTGGACGTATCCTTCAGATGCATGCAAACAAGAGAGAAGAGCTTGACAAAGTATATTCAGGAGATATCGCAGCTGCGATCGGATTCAAATTCTCTACAACTGGAGATACAATCTGTGACGAACAGCATCCGGTAGTTCTTGAATCTATGGAATTCCCAGAGCCGGTTATCGAGTTAGCTATTGAACCAAAAACAAAAGCTTCTCAGGGTAAACTTGGTGAATCCTTAGCAAAACTTGCAGAAGAAGACCCGACATTCCGTGCTCATACAGATCAGGAAACAGGTCAGACAATCATCGCTGGTATGGGTGAGCTTCACCTTGAAATCATCGTAGACAGACTTCTTCGTGAATTCAAAGTAGAGGCAAACGTAGGTGCACCGCAGGTTGCTTACAAAGAATCATTCACAAAAGCAGTTGATGTAGACAGCAAATATGCAAAACAGTCAGGTGGACGTGGACAGTACGGACACTGTAAAGTTAAATTTGAGCCAACAGATGTCAATGGCGAGCAGACCTTCTTCTTTGAATCTACAGTAGTAGGTGGAGCGATTCCAAAAGAATACATTCCAAAAGTAGGAGAAGGTATTGAAGAAGCTATGAAATCTGGTACACTTGGTGGATTCCCGGTAGTTGGTATTAAAGCTACTGTATACGATGGTTCTTACCATGAAGTCGATTCAAGTGAAATGGCATTCCATATTGCCGGATCTTTAGCATTCAAAGATGCTATGGCAAAGGCGGCTCCGGTACTTCTTGAGCCAATTATGAAAGTTGAAGTAACAATGCCGGAAGAATATATGGGTGATGTTATCGGTGACATCAATGCACGTCGTGGACGTATCGAAGGTATGGATGACTTAGGCGGCGGTAAGATCGTAAGAGCTTACGTTCCATTGTCAGAAATGTTTGGATACTCTACAGACTTACGTTCAAGAACTCAGGGACGTGGTAACTACTCTATGTTCTTTGAGAAATATGAACCAGTACCGAAGAACGTTCAAGAAAAAGTATTATCTAATAAAAATGCATAATTCTTACTAATTTTCGGGACGAAAATCTTAAAAAGACTTGAAAATCTATATGATTTGAAATATAATCAGAGATAACCGAGTAAATCAAAAATATGAAAAAAGCCCCTTTATAAGGGGCATATAATTAAGGAGGATTATTCAAAATGGCTAAAGCTAAATTTGAAAGAACAAAACCACATGCTAACATTGGTACAATCGGACACGTTGACCATGGTAAAACAACTTTAACAGCTGCTATCACAAAAACTCTTGCAGCAAGAGTTGCTGGTAACGCTGCTGTAGATTTCGAAAACATCGACAAAGCTCCAGAAGAAAGAGAACGTGGTATCACAATTTCTACAGCTCACGTTGAGTACGAAACAGAAAAACGTCACTACGCTCACGTTGACTGCCCAGGACATGCCGATTACGTTAAAAACATGATCACAGGTGCTGCTCAGATGGATGGTGCTATCCTTGTTGTAGCTGCTACTGATGGTGTTATGGCTCAGACAAGAGAGCACATCTTACTTTCTCGTCAGGTAGGTGTACCTTACATCGTAGTATTCATGAACAAATGTGACATGGTTGACGATGAAGAATTATTAGAATTAGTAGAAATGGAAATTCGTGAATTATTAGATGAATACGAATTCCCAGGAGATGATACTCCAATCATCCAGGGATCAGCTCTTAAAGCTCTTGAAGATCCAAACGGAGAATGGGGAGACAAAATTATGGAACTTATGGATGCAGTAGATAGCTACATTCCAGATCCACAGAGAGCAACAGATCAGCCATTCTTGATGCCAGTAGAAGACGTATTCTCTATCACAGGACGTGGTACAGTTGCTACAGGTAGAGTAGAACGTGGTACACTTCACGTATCTGACGAAGTTGAAATCGTTGGTATCAAAGAAGAATCTCGTAAAGTTGTTATCACAGGTATCGAGATGTTCCGTAAACTTCTTGACGAAGCTCAAGCTGGTGATAACATCGGTGCATTACTTCGTGGTGTTCAGAGAACTGAAATCGAAAGAGGACAGTGTCTTGTTAAACCAGGTAGTGTAACTTGCCACCACAAATTCACAGCTCAGGTTTACGTATTGACAAAAGATGAAGGTGGACGTCATACACCATTCTTCAACAACTACAGACCACAGTTCTACTTCAGAACAACTGACGTAACAGGTGTTTGTAACTTACCAGAAGGTACAGAAATGTGCATGCCTGGTGACAACGTAGAAATGTCAATCGAATTAATTCACCCAGTAGCTATGGAACAAGGTTTACGTTTCGCTATTCGTGAAGGTGGACGTACAGTAGGTTCAGGAAGAGTTGCTACAATCATTGAGTAATCGTTGATTTGTGATTTGAACTAATTGAATTTATACCCCGGAAACGCAAGTTTCCGGGGTTTTTCTTGAATTATAGGAAATTCCTTTGGAATCCTATAATTCAAAAAAATGCACTTCGTGCAAAGATGCGCAATCTTTTTTGAATTTATAAGAGATACAAGCAGCTGAATACACAGAAATAGCAAATTGAATAAGGAAGATGAAAGAGGAAATCTAACGATATAGGATTTAGAATAAAATATTCACTTGCAAATTTTGGCAAAAAGTGCTTTAATAAAATTAATATTATACAGGCGGGTTGTTACTTTTTAGGCAAAACCGAACTTTTGGAACAGAGTATATAATGTAAAATTGTATAGTCTGTTCCAAAAGTTCGGTTTTTTAGTGCAAAGCAGAATATTTTCCTGCTGTAAAGATTCGTCTGATAATAAATAATGAGGAGGAAAGATATGAAGAAAAAAGGAACATGGATGCGTGCAAGTGCAGGCGCCCTTTCTGCGGCAATGGTATTGGGGTCTGTAACTGTAGCGCCGGCTGTAAAGGCAGAAAATGTGGAAGAGAAAGCGGGTTATGAGGTTAACTATGCTCTTAATTCAAAAGTAACTGCGAGCAATCAGGAACTGGCAAATCAGTGGGGACCGGAGAAAGCGGTAGATGGCATTGTGAATCGTGATGCTGAGAAACCGGAACAGTCACGCTGGTCAACAGCACAGAGCACTACACAGGAAGCGAGAACATTGACATTAGACTTGGGGGCTGTAAAGACATTCAGTCAGTTTGTAATTGAGTGGGAGAGAACCAATATTACAAATTTCAAGATTTCTGTTTCCGATACAGAAAACGGTGAATACCAAGATGTTTATGTAAAGGAAGACGGTAAGAATATTACATCTCTTACAAGCAGAATCAATCTGGAGGAAGCTGCGACAGGACGTTTTGTTCGTTTGACGGTGAATGGGTATACGTTGAACCCGGGTAACTGGCAGTCTGTATCTCTCTATGAGTTCAAAGTACTCGGAGAGGCTGAGAACTTGAGTGAAGGTGCAACAGTAGCAGCAGACGGATATGAAGATAATCTTGAAAAATTCCAACCTGGTAAAGTAGTTGACGGGGATGATACAACGCGTTGGGCAAGTCCGGCTAAGTTAGGACAACACTGGATTAGCTTAGATTATGGAAAAGAAATTTCTATCCAGTCATTTAAGATTCACTGGGAGCGCACGAATGCAACAAAATATCGTTTGGAAAAATCGTCAGACGGTACAAACTGGGAGCCGGTTGTAAGTTTTGAGAAAAAACCAGACAGCTATCAGCAGATTATCAACTTAGATGAACCGATCAACACACAGCATGTACGTCTTTTCATTGAAGAATTCGATCCAAAAGGGGCGCCGGAAAACGGAGCTGAGGTAACATGGAACACAGTTGGTATCTGGGAGTTTGAGACTTATGCCGGAAAATTAGAAGAGCCGGAAAACACTCAGGATCCACAGGAAGTTGCAGATAACTTAGAGTTGCCTGAATCGATCGAAGGTGATTCTAAGAAATTTACAATGCCGGAAGTTCCGGAAGGGTTTGAAATAAGCTTTGTCGGAGCAGACTATGAGCAGATTTTAGACAGAGACTTGACAGTTTATCAGCCGCTGGTTACACAGCAGATTAAGATGAACTTCAATGTAAAAGCAGAAGGAAAAGATGGAAAAGCAGTTGACTCGAAAGAATATACAATGACTGTTACCGGTAAATACGAGCAGGAAGAGGGAGACAACGCAAAGCCAGCAGTAATTCCGGAACTTGCTGAGTGGAAAGGTGCAAAAGGCGGAGAGTTTGTAGTGAAAGACGGCAGCCGTATCGTTGTTGCAGACAAAGACAAAGCAGCGCTTCAGAGAGCGGCAACAGAGTTCCAGAAAGATTATAAAGATTTATTTGGAAAAGATCTTGAAATTGTATATGCGGACAGCGCAAATGCCGGAGATTTCTTCTTTACACTTGTAGAAGCAGGAACAGGTCTGAAAGAGGAAGGATACAATCTGAAAATTGATGATTCAGTTACAGTGGAAGCAGAAACTTCAACAGGTGCATACTGGGCAACAAGAAGTATTCTTCAGATTTTAAAACAGACAGATGGAACAATCGCAAAAGGTGAGGCGCGTGACTATCCAAAATACGAAGTGCGTGGATTCATGCTTGATGTCGGAAGAAGACCATTCTCTAAGAAAATTGTCAATGAAGTTGCAAAGACAATGGCATGGTACAAGATGAACGACTTACAGCTTCACTTAAATGACAACTATATCTTCTTGGAAGATTACACAACTGCAGGAGAAGATCCGATGACTGCATATGAGGGATTCCGTTTGGAGTCTGATATCAAAGCAGATGGAAATCTGAATAAGGCAGATTTGACAAGTGATGACATGTACTGGACAAAAGATGAGATGCGTCAGATGATTCAGGATTACCGTGAAATCGGTATGGATATTGTACCTGAGTTCGATACACCGGCACACTCTCTTGCATTTACAAAGGTTCGTCCAGACCTTAAAATGGGTGGAAATGGACGTGAGAATGATCACTTTAATTTGGCAACTCCTAATGGAGTTGATGCAAGTGAAACACCATATGCGAAGTCTTTAGAATTTGTAGAAGGTCTTTGGGACGAGTATTTAGATGGTGAAAATCCAGTATTTGATGAAGAGACAATTGTTAATATTGGAACAGATGAATATTCAGAAACATATAAAGAACAGTTCCGTCAGTTTACAGATGATTTGTTGGCACATGTTCAGGAAAAGGGTAACCAAGTTCGTCTTTGGGGAAGTCTTACTGCAAGAAAAGGTCAGACAGATGTAAGAAGCGAAGATGTACAGATGAATATCTGGAATGACGGTTGGGCAAATCCAAAAGAGATGTACAAAGAAGGATATGATCTGATTGATATGAACGATGGGACAGTTTACATTGTTCCGGCAGCCGGATATTATGGTGATTATTTGAATAAACAGCACTTATACAGCAATTATGATCCGGCAAAACGTATGGGAGTTCCGGTTGGTTCTGAACAGACACTCGGTGGAGCTTATGCAATCTGGAATGACATGGTAGATAAGAAAGCGAATGGTCTTTCTGAGATGGAAATTTATGACCGTTTCAACGATGCAGCTCCATTCTACGCATCAAGTTTGTGGGGAGATGAAGAAAAGACTTACGCAGAGGCAACAGAAGTCAGCGAAGCAGTTGGAGAAGCTCCTCGCACAAATGCATATGACAAAGTAGACAGCAAGGGGGACACTATTGTATCATACGATTTTGATGAAGGTCTGAATGATGAATCCGGAAACGGCTATGATGCAAAAGATGCAGTGAACGCAAAAGTAGAAGATAAAGCATTTGTATTGAACGGAAAAGAAAGCTATGTCTCTACTCCGCTTGACCGTGTTGGCCCTGGAAAGGAACTTTCTTTCGACATTACAATGAAAAAACCTGGAATGCCTGGAGAAATTTTATTCGAGGCAGATGCAGAGTACGGAACATATGATATCCGTATCATGGAAGATGGAACACTTGGATTTACAAGAGAAGGTTATGACTATTTCTTTGGATATAAGCTTCCGGTAAATCAGAAAGTATCTCTGACAATCAGAACAGACGGAGATGTGACTTCTCTGATTGCAGATGGCAAGAAATATACTGCAACAGGAAGCTACACATATGAAGGCGATTTGAAAGCATCTAATATCTCACGTGCGTCATTGTCATTGCCGACAGAAAGAATTGGTTCTAAGACAAATGCGGTAAACGCAGTGATCGATAACATTGTGTTGACTTCTAAAGTGGTAAAAGAAGATTTGACAGAGGGAGCAATCGATTCAAAAGACTTCACAGTGACAGCTGACAACGAAAACTCAGATGGAAAAATTACAAATGCATTTGATAATAATATTTCTACAATCTGGCATACACAGTGGTCGCCAAACAAGAAACCACTTCCGGCTGTGATCACAATTGATATGAAGAAGAATTACGATATCAATGGATTCTACTATATGCCAAGACAGACAGGAAATAATGGATATATCTTAGAATATACATTGGAGTATCAAGATGCTTCCGGAAACTGGCAGAAAGCTGTAGATAAAGGAACATGGTCTTCTAATGGATCTGAGAAAAATGTGAGATTTAAACCAATCAACACATCAAAATTAAGACTGACAGTTACAAAAGGACAGAATGATTTCGGTAGTGCGGCAGAGTTCAAAGTGCTTGGAGGAACAGAGGACTTGACAAAAGTACCACTTCGCATCAGCACATATGTAGAAGGAAAAGGAACAGCAGAAGTTTCAAAAGAGCAGATTAACAAAGGCGAGGAAGTTACATTTACTGCAAAAGCAGATAAAGGAAACAAATTCGTTGGCTGGTATGACATTTTCGGAAACGAAGTGAGCAAGGAAGCTTCTTACAAAGTAACACCGGAGGATAACCTGACATTGGTTGCTAAGTTTGAAGAATCTGACACACCGGTAGATCCGGATGAAGTAAACAAAGACAAATTGGAAGACTTAATCAAAGAAGCAGAAAAGATGGATCTGAGCGGATATACATCAGAGAGCAGAAAAGTATTTGAAGATGCACTTGCTCAGGCGAAAGTAGTTATGGAAGATCCGGAAGCTGATCAGGATGCTGTAGATGCAGCAGAGGGACAGTTGGCAGCAGCAGTTGAACAGTTAGAAAAAGCTGACAAACCTGTAGTACCGAGCGAAGTAGATAAGAGCGCTTTGGAAAAATACTACAATGAATGTGTTTCATACTACAAAGAAGCTGACTACACAGCAGACAGCTGGAAAGTATATAAAGAAGCACTCACAAATGCCAAGACAGTGCTTGATGATGAAGATGCAACAGCAGAGGAAATCAAGGCAGCTACAGAGAAACTTGCAAAGGCAGCTAAGGATTTAGTGAAAAAAGAGGAAAATAAGAAACCAGATACTCCGTCTACCGGTGGCTCAGATGAAACTGGAAAGAAACCGGTGACAGGAGATTCGACTGCGGCGCCAATGATGATGGTTCTTGCGGCAGCAGCATCCGTAATTGCAGGAAAAGAAATCCTAAAAAAGAAAAAAACGGATGAATAATAAAATAGCCGGCAATGAAAGTTGCCGGTTGTTTTAAAAGGGAAAAGGGAAAAGGAAAAAGAAAAAAGAAATGAAAAAGAAAATATATAAAGGATTTCATAAGATTCTTGCAGGAATATTTGTATTGAGTCTTGTGATGACTTCGATCCAGGTACCGACACTTGTCGCTGCCGGAGAGAAAAAAGGAGAGGAAAAATTGGTGAATATCGCACCGGAATCAGAGATTACAGTCCCAAGTTCGGAAGCGGGGAAAGAAAAAGAAAATCTGGTTGACGGTGACGATACGACCTTGTGGGTGCAAAACGGTGATACATGGCCGAGTGAGGTATCATTGAAGCTGCCTGCAGATAATACAAAAAAGATTAAAAAAATCGTTGTAAAGTTTGAACAGGGACATACTCCTTGGACGGTGGATATTCAACTGTCACATGCATTGAATAACGTCACGAGTGATCTTGTTGTGGATGATACAAAAGTGAATCACTGTTTTGATGATGTCTATGAATTTGAATATGAGACACCTTTGAATTTTACACACACGTATATTACATTGGCTAATCCGCAAAACGATGGACAGCCGGGAGCGTTCTGGCCGGCTATTGCAGAGGTGGGAATCTGGACGGAGGCATCTTCCGAGGAAAGTGATCTGACCAATGTGGCGCCGCAGGCGGCAATCACATCTGTTGGCGGGGATGCCGGAGTAAAAAGTAATCTGGTTGATGATAATTATGAGACGTTGTACGTTTACAACAATGGAGGTATCTCCGGTTTGAAAGACGGAGCATGGATCGAGATGGAGCTCGACAGAGAGTATCCGGTAAAATCTATGGAGGCGGCTTTTGAACTTGTGGATCCGGATGAAAATGGCTTTGAATTTACATTTGACGTACTTGGGAAGAGTAAAAATGACACCGAGTGGCAGACGTTATTTGCAGGAGTGAAGGCAACGCGTCTGGAGGATGGACATATTCAGACATTATCTTTAGACAGTGTCAAGAATTTAAAGAGCATTCGCATCAATGTGACTGATATTGCGAGCACAGGCGGAGATCCGTGGCCGGCGCTGGCGGAATTTAAAATCTTTGCAGATGCAAACGGAAGCAATGTAGAAGATACTGAGAGTATCGCATATAAAAAACCGGTTCATACTAACACAGGTCAGTCTACAGTATCCAGAGTGAATGATGGCTCTACAACGAATGTGTGGTCGGGGGACAGATATCCGGCATACATTGATATTGATTTGGAGAAAAATTATAATCTGGATGAGATTCAAGTGTTTACACCGTCCACAGGATATTCCCAGTATTCGATTTATACGAGTATGGACGGAAGAGATTTTGATAAGCTTGCGGAAAAAACAAGTAAAGAAAGCTGTCCGGCAGACGGTGAAAAATACGCTGCTGATGGAAAAGAAGCAAGAATTGTTCGTGTATATATGGAATATCAGTCGACTTCGGAAAAGTCTTTGATCAATGAGATCCGTGTGCTTGGAAAGGAAAGCGGAACGAAAATTCAGGAGACACCAAAAGTTCAGGTGGAAGATTTTGCGGGTTCCGCATATGATGTGCAGATTACAGAACAAGATACGATTGATGAAGTGAAAGGGATCATTGAAAGAAGAATCGGCTCAGCGTATGTTGACTGGTTTACCTTGGAAGTGGCAGAAGGCGACAATGCATATGATTACTTTGAGTTATCTCAGAAAGATGGAAAGATTCACATCAAAGGAAACGATGGTGTCTCTCTTGCGACAGGGCTGAACCATTATTTGAAATATTATTGTAACGTAAATATTTCTCAGGTTGGGGATCAGGTGAAGATGCCAAAGAGCATTGTTCCAATTGAGGGAACGGTACATAAAGAGACAAAATTCCCGGTTCGCTATTCTTATAATTACTGTACGCTTTCATATTCCATGGCGTTCTGGGGTGAGAAAGAATGGAGAAATGAATTGGACTGGCTTGCATTGAATGGTGTAAATGTTGTTCTCGATGCAACGGCGCAGGAAGAAGTGTGGAGAAGGTTTTTGGGAGAACTTGGATATTCGCACGAAGAAGCAAAAGATTTCATCGCAGGGCCGGCATACTATGCATGGGCATATATGGCAAATCTCTCCGGATTTGGAGGACCGGTACATGACAGCTGGTTCACGGAGAGAACAGAACTTGCGAGAAAAAATCAGCTTATTATGAGAAAACTTGGCATGCAGCCGGTACTGCAAGGTTATAGCGGTATGGTTCCTGTTGATATTACAGATAAAGACCCAAGTGCACAGGTAATCAAGCAGGGGACATGGTGTTCGTTCCAAAGACCGAGTATGCTGAAGACAGATAGTGAGACATTTGACAAATATGCGCAGTTATTCTATAAGGTACAAAAGGAAGTATATGGAGATGTATCTGACTACTATGCAACAGACCCGTTCCATGAAGGTGGAAACACAGGTGGTATGAGCCCGACAGTCATTGCCGAGAAAGTGTTGGCAAACATGATGGAGGCAGACGAAAATGGTATCTGGATTATTCAGTCATGGCAGGGAAATCCGTCGACGGCTCTGCTTCAGGGATTAGATGCAGCACGTGACCATGCGCTTGTACTTGATCTCTATGCAGAGAAAACTCCGCACTGGAACGAGACAGATCCTGGCTCTTACGGTGGAGCAGAAGGCGGTGGAGAATTTTTGAACACTCCTTGGGTTTACTGCATGCTGAATAACTTCGGAGGGCGTCTCGGACTGCACGGACATATTGAGAATTTTGTAAATGGTGTTGCGCAGGCAGCGGCACAGGCGGACCATATGGCGGGAATCGGTATCACACCGGAAGCATCTGTGAATAATCCGGTACTGTATGATCTGTTCTTCGAGACAATCTGGTCAGATGATGGTGAGAATTTATCAGCGATCAATCTGGACGAATGGTTCAAGGATTACACAACGAGAAGATATGGGGCAGAGAGCCAATCGGCGTATGAAGCAATGCAAATCCTGAATGATACTGTGTATAATCCAGAGCTGAATATGAAAGGACAGGGAGCGCCGGAGTCGGTTGTCAACGCCCGTCCGGGATTAGATATTGGAGCAGCTTCCACTTGGGGAAATGCGGTGATTGATTATGATAAGGCTGAGCTGGAAAAAGCGGCAGCACTGTTGCTGAAAGATTATGACAAATTAAAAGACAGTGCCGGTTATCAATATGATCTTGCAAATGTATTAGAGCAGGTGTTATCGAACACTGCGCAGGAATATCAGAAGAAGATGGCAGATGCATTCCGCGAGGGGGACGCTGAAAAATTTGAAAAAATGTCAAACAGTTTCCTTGAAATTATTACAAAGGTAGAGGAAGTAACCGGAACACAGGAAGAATTTATGCTTGGCACATGGCTGGAATCGGCGAAAGCACTTGCGAAAAATGCAGACGATTTCACAAAAGAATTGTATGAGCTAAATGCACGTGGTCTTATCACAACGTGGGGAAGTATCGAGCAGGCAAACAGTGGAGGCTTGATTGATTATTCCAATCGTCAGTGGTCAGGACTTACAAGCGACTATTATAAACCACGCTGGGAAAAATGGATTGCCGAACGGAAAAAAGAATTGGCAGGAGAAGAGTCAAAAAATTACTCAGCAGCAGATTGGTTTGAAATGGAATGGGCGTGGGCTCGGAGCAATAACGAATATCCAACGAAAGCAAACGGTATGGATTTGGAAAAGCTGGGGACAGAGATTCTTGATAAGTATTCTGTAAGCCAGATTCCGAAAGATCCTGCAGAGAACGATGAGTTTGATATCTCTCTGGAAGGAATGACTGCAACTGCCGGAAGTGAGCAGGCAGGAAGTGAGACGGAAGGCTTGGCAAATTATGTTCTGGATAACAATACAGGAACGCTGTGGCATTCTTCATGGGCTGGGGCAGAGAGAGAAGACCTGTGGATTGATATCCGGCTTCCGGAAAAACAACTGGTGGATGGAATCCGTTTGTTGCCAAGAACAAGTGGAACAAATGGAGTTATCACAAAATACAGAATTGAAGTGAGTGCTGACAACGGACAGAGTTATCAGGAAGTGAGCAGTGGAACATGGAGTTCTGGAAACAGTTGGAAAAAGGCAAGTTTTTCAGAAGTGGAGGCAACAAATGTCCGTGTCTATGCGGTAGAGTCGCTTTCGACGGATTCTAATAATTATGCTTCCGCTACTGAGATTCGCATTACCGGACCGAAAAAGGTAGAAGTGCCGGTTGACAAGGCAGAACTACAGGAAGCCTATGATAAGGCAGCTAAAATGGATCTGAGTATGTACACAGAACAGAGCCGCAAAGTGATGGAAGATGCAATTGCAAACGCAAAAGCAGTATTGGACGATGAAAAGTCAGCACAAGAAACAGTTGATGAAGCATTAAAACGGCTGCAGGAAGCAGAAAAAGGGTTGGAGTTGATTCCGAGCACGCCTGTGAAAAAAGAAGATCTTAAGAAGAAACTGGATGAGGCAGAACAATACAGGAAAGAGCTTGATTCCTATACACCTGTAACGAGAGAAGCTTTTGTGAAAGCTTATGAACTTGCAAAAGAGGTATATGAGGATGAAAAGGCAACTCAGGAAGCGGTAGATGCAGCATTTGGACAATTGCAGAAGGCGATTTTTGATCTGAGACAAATTCCGAGCAAGGAAAAATTAGAAGAGTTGATCAAAGATGTGGAACAAATGGATCTTACAGGATATACTGAGGAATCAGCAGGCAAGGTGGAATCAGCATTGGAGTTTGCAAAGAAAGTTGCATTTGATGAGAATGCGACAAGTGCTGATGTGAGAAAGGCATCAGATATGCTGAGAGCGGCAGTTCAGGGATTGGAAGAAAAATCTGAAAGTGGCACAACACCGGATAAGCCGGAAAGTGGAAATCAGAAAGAAAATCCAAAAGAAAATCCAAAAGAGCAATCGAGTGTGAAAACAGGAGATAACAATTCTATGATTGTTTGGCTTGCAGTAGCAGTATCGATGTTAGTTGTCCTAATGGAAAGAAAGAGAAAAGAGAAGCGATAGTATTATAATAAAGAAGAAACCGGAGCTTTTGCTCCGGTTTCTGTTTGCGTATATAGAACTATGAAAGTTTTTTCGCATCTTTGAAGAATGTAAGTGCTGTGTAAATCATTACTACGATAACAATCCATGTCAACACTGTAGTTGGCATCTCTTTTACTAAGAAGTAAGCGATGAATACACCGATCATACCACCAACTGTTAACATAACAGAAGCTTTTCTGTCGTATTTTCCTTCTTTGATGAATTTGATACCACAAGATGGCATTAAGAATGCACAAGAACCCATCATAATAGGGAATGCAGATTTAATATTCATACCAAGTGCACCAATCATAGCCATACATGGAGCGTAAAGTCCAACACCGATTGTCATTAATGCACCTAAGAAGAAGTTGATTACGATACCAAGAACAAGTTTTACGCCTGTAAGACCTGTAGCTGTTCCGGCAGCACCGAATGGTCCAACTTCCATTAATTTACAACCCATCATCACTGCAAGGAAAAGTAATGCAACACCTAAAGCGATACGGATCTGTTTTACAGGAAGTTTTGAAACGATACCTGCACCGATGTAAGAACCGATTGCAGCTGCTGCAAGTAAACCTACTAATGTAACTGTGTCTAAGTCAATCAATCCAAGGAAGAGTACGAATTCTGTTACGACAGGAATCGCATCTCCGACGTTCAAAGTACCTGGCATTACTTCGTCATCACAAGACTTTGTAAATTTGAAACCTGCCTGAGTGGTAGCGAAACTACCAATTCCTAATGTATCGAAAAAGTTAGTGATAATACCAATAAGTAACAATGAGATAACTTTCTTGCCTGTAAATTCTTCTTTATGTTTGATACAGTCGGCAATCCAGTAAATAGCAAAAACTGCAGTATAAGCAATAATAACGATACGTAAAATAAGAGTAGCGTTCATATAATATCCCTCCAGATTAAATATTAAATTTTCAAAATTGGTAAAAAATAGAGACATATCAAAGAGATAGTATATGCAAAGCCCCCGATATTGAATATACCTTGTTAAAAATATGTCTTTATCTATTGATAATTGTAACAAGTTTAATAGGAAAAGTCAATGGATTCAAAGGCGAAATTTAGTTCAGTAAAGTGCCGAAAAAAGCCTAAGATTCAGCGTTTCTTCCTATTTATAAATATAAGAGTAACAGTTCGGCTGCAAAAGCTTGAAACAGTGGTATAGCAGTCGGTTTTGCAGCAGATTTATGAGAAATTTTCTCTTGTAAACGAACTGGCAGAAAAAAATAAAAAAAAGTCTTGAAAAATGAAAAGAAATCATGTATACTAAAAAAGCTGTGACATGATAGCGTTGAAGCGTGAGGTTGCTACTTATAATAGTAGGTGTTCCGTGGAGCGAATGTCAAGTTAGGAAACTGGCGACAAGTCACTGTACGAATCAATAACAACCGATGAAAAACGGTAACAACGTGTGAGTTCTCACGACACACACGGGAGAGTGTACAGTCACCGCTTGTCGTACTTGAGTTTAATAGTACGAAAAGGAGGCGACTTTTTTTATGGCAAGTCAAGTAATGAGAATTACACTGAAAGCATATGATCACCAATTGGTTGATGCATCTGCAAAGAAAATTATCGAAACTGTAAAGAAAAATGGATCACAGGTGAGCGGACCGGTACCACTTCCAACTAAAAAAGAAGTAGTAACAATCTTAAGAGCCGTACACAAATACAAAGATTCCAGAGAGCAGTTCGAGCAAAGAACTCACAAAAGACTGATCGATATCATCACACCAACACAGAAAACTGTTGATGCATTATCAAGATTAGAGATGCCGGCTGGTGTTTATATCGACATCAAAATGAAAAACAAATAAGAGTTCGATCAAATTAAGAGACAGTAAGTATCCTATAATTTAGGATGAACACGAAAGTGTTCCGCTGTAAATCACAGGAGGTAATAATAATGAAGAAAGCTATCTTAGCTACAAAAGTCGGAATGACTCAAATCTTCAACGAAGACGGAGTATTAACTCCAGTAACTGTTCTTCAGGCTGGTCCTTGTGTAGTAACACAGATCAAAACAGTTGAGAACGACGGTTACAGTGCTGTTCAGGTTGGTTTTGTTGACAAAAAAGACAAAATCGTGAACAAAGACAAAAATGGTAAAAAAGAGATTGTACACAGACATGGTACAACAAAAGCAGAAAAAGGACATTTTGACAAAGCTGGTGTTTCAAGCAAGAGATTTGTAAGAGAATTCAAATTTGAAAATGCTGAGGAATTTACATTAGCACAGGAAATCAAAGCTGACATCTTTGCAGCAGGAGACAAAGTAGATGCTACTGCAATCTCAAAAGGTAAAGGATTCCAGGGTGCGATCAAGAGACATAACCAACACAGAGGTCCTATGACTCACGGTTCTAAATTCCATCGCCATGCAGGTTCTAATGGTGCTGCATCTGACCCGAGTAAAGTATTCAAAGGTAAAAAGATGCCAGGACACATGGGAAGCAAGAGAATTACAATTCAAAATCTTGAAATCGTAAGAGTAGATGCTGAAAACAACTTAATCTTAGTAAAAGGATCAGTTCCGGGACCTAAGAAATCTTTAGTAACAATTAAAGAAAGCGTAAAAGCAATCTAGTCTTTAATAGGAAAGGAGGAACACACAGATGGCAAACGTATCTGTTTATAATATCGAAGGTAAAGAAGTTGGAACAATCGACTTGAATGATGCTGTATTCGGTGTTGAAGTAAATGAACACTTATTACACATGGCAGTTGTGAACCAACTTGCAAATAAACGTCAGGGAACTCAGAAAGCAAAAACTCGCTCAGAAGTTTCAGGCGGTGGTAGAAAACCATGGAGACAAAAAGGAACAGGTCATGCAAGACAAGGTTCTACAAGATCTCCACAATGGACAGGCGGTGGAGTTGTATTTGCTCCAACACCAAGAGACTACTCTTTCAAATTAAACAAAAAAGAAAAGAGAGCAGCTCTGAAATCAGCTCTTACAACAAGAGTATTAGAAAACAAATTCATCGTTCTTGACGAAATGAACTTTGGTGAAATTAAAACAAAGAATTTCCAGAACATGTTAAATAACTTAGAAGTATCTAAAGCATTAGTAGTGTTAGAAGATGGAAACACAAACGCAGCATTATCTGCAAGAAATATTGCAAATGTGAAAACAGCTTGGACAAATACAATTAATGTGTACGATATCTTAAAATACAACACAGTAATCGTAACGAAAGCTGTTGTTGCAACAATCGAGGAGGTGTACGCATAATGGCAGACATTAAATACTATGACGTAATCCTTAAACCAGTAATCACTGAAAAATCTATGGAGCTTATGGCTGACAAGAAATACACTTTCTTAGTTCACACACAGGCTACAAAGAATCAGATTAAAGAAGCAGTTGAAAAAATGTTCGCAGGAACAAAAGTAAAAAGCGTAAATACTATGAATCTTGATGGAAAAACAAAAAGACGTGGTATGACATTCGGAAAAACTGCTAAGACAAAAAAAGCAATCGTTCAGTTAACAGCTGAGAGCGCTGATATCGAAATTTTCGAAGGACTGTAAGAGACAGCCCAACAATAGAAACCATACGGATTAAAACCGTGATAATAAATAATCGTAAACGAAAGGAGTGACAGTAATGGGAATTAAAACATATCGCCCATATACACCTTCCAGAAGACATATGACAGGTTCTGATTTTTCAGAAATCACAAAGACAACTCCAGAGAAATCTTTGTTAGCTTCTAAAAGCAGAACGGCTGGTCGTAACAATCAAGGTAAGATCACAGTAAGACACCGCGGAGGCGGAGCTAAAAGAAAATATAGAATTATCGACTTTAAGAGAAAGAAAGATGGTATTCCGGCAACTGTAATCGGAATCGAGTACGATCCAAACAGAACAGCGAATATCGCGCTTATCTGCTACGCAGATGGTGAAAAAGCTTATATTCTTGCACCTCAAGGCTTAACAGATGGAATGAAAGTAATGAACGGACCGGAAGCTGAAGTGAGAGTGGGAAACTGCTTACCGCTTTCTGAGATCCCAGTAGGTACACAGATCCACAACATTGAGTTATATCCAGGAAGAGGCGGACAGTTAGTTCGTTCGGCTGGTAACAGCGCTCAGTTAATGGCTAAAGAAGGAAAATATGCAACATTAAGATTGCCATCAGGCGAAATGAGAATGGTGCCGATCATCTGTAGAGCATCAATCGGTGTTGTAGGTAACGGAGATCACAACCTGATTAACATTGGTAAAGCCGGACGTAAACGTCACATGGGTATCAGACCTACAGTTCGTGGTTCTGTAATGAACCCTAATGACCATCCACACGGTGGTGGTGAAGGTAAGACAGGAATTGGTCGTCCAGGTCCATGTACACCTTGGGGTAAACCAGCACTTGGTCTTAAGACAAGAAAGAAAAACAAACAGTCTAACAAGTTAATCGTTAGAAGAAGAGATGGTAAAGGTATTAAATAAATCAGTTTACAAGGAGGTTAGAACCTATGGCTCGCTCACTTAAAAAAGGACCATTCGCGGATGAAAGCTTACTGAAAAAAGTAAAAGCTATGAACGAAGCAGGTGACAAATCAGTTATCAAAACTTGGTCACGTCGTTCTACTATTTTCCCACAAATGGTTGGACATACAATCGCAGTTCATGACGGAAGAAAACATGTACCTGTATATGTAACAGAAGATATGGTTGGACACAAACTTGGAGAGTTTGTTGCAACAAGAACATACAGAGGACATGGAAAAGACGAAAAGAAATCAAGAGTTCGTTAATTAATCGTAATTTGAAAGGAGGGTTCATCCATGGCAAAAGGACATAGATCCCAGATCAAAAGAGAGAGAAATGCAAATAAGGACACTAGACCATCAGCTAAGTTATCTTACGCTAGAGTTTCTGTTCAGAAAGCATGTTTCGTATTAGATGCCATCAGAGGTAAGGATGTACAAACAGCACTTGGTATTTTAACATATAATCCAAGATATGCTTCTAGCTTAATAAAGAAATTATTAGAATCAGCAATCGCAAACGCTGAGAACAACAACGGTATGAATGTTGAGAACCTTTACATTGAAGAATGTTACGCAAACAAGGGACCAACAATGAAGAGAATTAAACCGAGAGCACAGGGTAGAGCTTACAGAATCGAAAAGAGAATGAGCCACATTACTTTAGTGCTGAATGAAAGATAAGGAGGGCAATAATGGGACAGAAAGTTAATCCTCATGGCTTGAGAGTCGGTGTTATCAAAGATTGGGACTCTAAATGGTATGCAGAAGACAAATTTGCAGATTATTTAGTGGAAGATCATAAAATCAGAACATTTCTGAAAAAGAAATTATACAGTGCAGGAGTTTCTAAGATCGAGATCGAAAGAGCTTCTGACCGTGTAAAAATCATCATCTACACAGCAAAACCGGGTGTTGTAATCGGTAAAGGTGGAGCTGAGATTGAAAAAGTGAAAAAAGAACTTCAACAGTTCACAGATAAAAAATTAGTTGTTGATATCAAAGAAATCAAAAGACCGGATAAAGATGCTCAGTTAGTAGCTGAAAATATCGCATTACAGTTAGAGAACCGTATCTCATTCAGACGTGCCATGAAATCTTGCATGTCAAGAACAATGAAATCCGGAGCACTTGGTATCAAAACAGCAGTATCAGGTCGTTTAGGTGGAGCTGATATGGCTCGTACAGAGTTCTACAGCGAAGGAACTATTCCACTTCAGACACTTAGAGCTGATATTGATTATGGATTCGCTGAAGCAGACACAACTTACGGTAAAGTAGGTGTGAAAGTTTGGATTTATAAAGGCGAAGTTCTTCCAACGAAAGCAACTAAGGAAGGGAGCGATAAATAATTATGTTAATGCCTAAAAGAGTAAAACGTCGTAAACAATTCCGTGGTTCTATGAAAGGAAAAGCTTTACGTGGAAATAAAATCACAAATGGTGAATATGGTATTGTTGCAATGGAACCGTGCTGGATCCGTTCAAACCAGATTGAAGCTGCCCGTATCGCGATGACACGTTACATCAAACGTGGTGGTAAAGTTTGGATTAAAATATTCCCTGACAAACCTGTAACTACGAAACCAGCTGAAACACGTATGGGTTCTGGTAAAGGAACTCTTGAATACTGGGTAGCAGTTGTAAAACCAGGACGTGTAATGTTTGAACTTTCAGGAGTACCTGAAGAAGTAGCTCGTGAAGCATTACGTCTTGCTATGCACAAATTACCTTGTAAATGTAAGATCGTTTCTCGCGAAGATTTAGAAGGCGGTGATAACAGTGAAAATTAATACATTTGTAAAAGATTTAAAAGGAAAATCAGTTGCAGAATTAAACGAAGAATTAGTAGCTGCTAAAAAGGAACTTTTTAACTTAAGATTCCAAAACGCAACAAATCAATTAGAAAACACAAGCAGAATTAAAGAAGTAAGAAAAAACATTGCTAGAATTCAGACAGTTATTACAGAAGCTTCTAAAGCTGAATAATAGTTAAGATTGTGTTGAAAATTGTGAAAGGAGCAAAACTGTGGAAAGAAATTTAAGAAAAACACGTGTTGGTAAAGTTATCAGCAACAAAATGGATAAAACTATTGTAGTTGCAGTTGAAGATCACGTAAAACACCCTCTTTACAACAAAATCGTAAAGAGAACATATAAATTGAAAGCACATGATGAAGCAAATGAATGCAACATCGGTGACAAAGTAAAAGTTATGGAGACAAGACCATTATCAAAAGATAAAAGATGGAGACTTGTTGAAGTTATGGAAAAAGTAAAATAGTATTGAAGGAGGTTTACCTGCATGATACAGCAAGAAAGTAGACTTAAAGTAGCAGATAATACAGGTGCGAAAGAATTACTTTGCATTCGTGTGTTAGGTGGTTCTACTAGAAGATATGCAAACATCGGTGATGTAATCGTTGCTTCTGTTAAAGATGCAACACCAGGTGGCGTTGTTAAAAAAGGTGATGTAGTAAAAGCTGTAGTTGTTCGTACAGTAAACAAAACTCGTCGTAAAGACGGTTCATACATCAGATTTGATGAAAATGCTGCTGTAATTATTAAAGATGACAAAAACCCAAGAGGAACTCGTATTTTTGGACCAGTAGCAAGAGAGCTTCGTGAAAAACAATTTATGAAGATTGTTTCATTAGCTCCGGAAGTACTATAAGGAGGTGCCTGAGGATGTCAACTATGAAAATCAAAAAGGGTGATACTGTAAAAGTAATCGCTGGAAAAGATAAAGATAAAGAAGGCAAGGTAATTGCTGTTAATAAAAAAGATAACAAAGTATTAGTTGAAGGTGTAAACATGCTGACAAAGCACACAAAACCAAGTGCTGCTAATCAGAATGGTGGCATCATTCACCAAGAAGGACCTATTGATGCATCTAACGTAATGTATCTTCACAAAGGAAAAGCTACAAGAGTAGGTTTCAAAATGGATGGAGACAAAAAAGTACGTGTTGCAAAATCAACAGGCGAAGTTATTGACTAATCTAAGGAAGGAGGAAATAAACTTTGAGTAGACTGAAAGAACAATACCAGAACGAGATCGTTGACGCAATGATCAAAAAATTTGGTTATAAAAATATTATGGAAGTGCCAAAACTTGATAAGGTTGTTATCAACATGGGTGTTGGCGAAGCAAAAGATAATCACAAAGTTTTAGAATCAGCTGTAGCTGACCTTGAGAAAATTGCAGGTCAGAAAGCGGTTCTTACAAAAGCGAAAAAATCAGTAGCTAACTTCAAACTTAGAGAAGGTATGGCTATCGGATGTAAAGTTACATTAAGAGGAGAAAAAATGTATGAGTTCGTTGATCGTCTGATTAACTTAGCATTACCTCGTGTACGTGACTTTAGAGGTGTTAATCCTAACGCATTTGATGGAAGAGGTAACTATGCTCTCGGTATCAAAGAACAATTAATCTTCCCTGAAATCGAATACGATAAGGTTGATAAAGTAAGAGGTATGGACGTAATCTTTGTTACAACAGCTAAGACAGACGAAGAAGCTCGCGAATTATTGACTCAGTTCAATATGCCATTTACAAAATAGTAGGGAGGAAATATTTCATGGCAAAAACATCTATGAAAATCAAACAACAACGTAAACAAAAATTCTCTACTAGAGAGTATAATCGTTGTAGAATCTGTGGTCGTCCACATGCATATTTAAGAAAATACGGAATCTGCAGAGTATGTTTCCGTGAATTAGCTTACAAAGGACAAATCCCGGGAGTGAAAAAAGCTTCTTGGTAGACTGAAAGCAACTTAGTGAAAACTAGGATATCCGTAGTAGAAGTGGTCGGTTTTCACCGGCTGCATCTGAAGGATGTAACAATAAAAGCAAAGAATAAGGAGGCAACTTCAAATGACTATGAGTGATCCAATCGCAGATATGCTTACAAGAATTCGTAACGCAAACACTGCTAAACATGATACAGTAGATGTTCCAGCGTCTAAAATGAAAATCGCTATTGCTGATATTCTTTTAAACGAAGGATACATTACAAAATATGACATCGTAGAAGACGGAAGCTTTAAGACAATCCGTGTTACATTAAAATACGGTGCAGACAAAAATGAAAAAGTTATTACAGGTCTTAAGAGAATTTCTAAACCGGGACTTCGTGTATACGCAAGCAAAGACGAACTTCCAAAGGTTTTAGGTGGACTTGGAACAGCTATCATTTCAACAAATCAGGGTGTTATCACAGACAAAGAGGCTAGAAAACTTAACGTAGGTGGAGAAGTTTTAGCATTTGTTTGGTAGCCCGAAAGCAACTGAAAACAGAGAAGCCATAGCCGCTTCTCCGAAAATTTAAGTGTAGGAGGTAAGGGTATGTCACGTATAGGAAGACTGCCAGTAGCAATTCCAGCAGGTGTAACTGTTGAAATCGCTGAGAACAACAAAGTGACTGTAACAGGTCCAAAAGGAACTCTTGTAAGAGAACTTCCAGTAGAAATGGAAATCAAAAAAGAAGGCGAAGAAGTTGTAGTAACAAGACCAAGTGATTTAAAGAAAATGAAAGCTTTACATGGTCTTACAAGAACACTGATCAACAACATGGTTGTTGGTGTTACTCAGGGATATGAAAAAGTTCTTGAAGTAAACGGTGTTGGTTACAGAGCCGCAAAATCAGGAAACAAATTAACATTAAACTTAGGATACTCTCATCCAGTAGAAATGATCGATCCAGAAGGTGTTGAGACAGTACTTGACGGACAGAACAAAATTACTGTAAAAGGTATCGATAAAGAAAAAGTAGGCCAATACGCAGCTGAAATCAGAGATAAGAGAAGACCGGAACCATACAAAGGTAAAGGTATTAAATATGCTGATGAAGTTATTAGACGTAAAGTTGGTAAGACTGGTAAAAAATAATTAAGGAGAGTGTGAAGATGGTTAGTAAAAAATCAAGAAGCGAAGTTCGTGTAAACAAACATAGAAAATTACGTAACCGTTTCAGCGGAACTGCTGAAAGACCACGTTTAGCTGTGTTTAGAAGTAATAATCATATGTATGCTCAAATTATTGACGATACAGTTGGAACTACTCTGGTATCAGCATCTACTGTACAGAAAGATGTAAAAGCAGAATTAGAAAAAACTAACAACGTTGATGCAGCAGCATATTTGGGAACTGTAATTGCTAAAAAAGCAATTGAAAAAGGTATTAACACTGTTGTCTTTGACAGAGGTGGATTTATCTACCAGGGAAAAATCAAAGCGTTAGCAGATGCAGCTAGAGAAGCTGGATTAGAATTCTAGGAGGAGGAACACACATGAAACAAAATCGTATTGATGCTAGTCAATTAGAACTAACAGAAAAAGTGGTATCAATCAAACGTGTAACAAAAGTTGTTAAGGGTGGTCGTAACTTCAGATTCACAGCTTTAGTAGTTGTTGGTGATGGAAATGGCCATGTTGGTGCAGGTTTAGGAAAAGCTACTGAAATTCCGGAAGCAATCCGCAAAGGAAAAGAAGATGCTATGAAAAAACTCATTTCTGTTTCCTTAGATGAAAACGAAAGTATTACACATGATTTGATTGGTAAATTCGGAAGTGCTTCAGTATTACTGAAAAAAGCTCCGGAAGGTACTGGAGTTATCGCCGGAGGACCGGCTCGTGCGGTAATTGAGCTTGCAGGTATCAAAAATATCCGTACAAAATCATTGGGATCTAACAATAAACAAAACGTAGTACTTGCTACAATTAATGGATTAAGTCAGATCAAGACTCCAGAAGAAGTAGCTAAGCTTCGCGGTAAATCTGTAGAAGAAATCTTAGGCTAAGGAGGAGATTGAAAATGGCAAATTTAAAAGTTACATTAGTAAAATCTACAATCGGTGCTGTACCAAAACACAAAAAAACAGTTGAAGCTTTAGGTCTTAAAAAACTGAACAAAACAGTTGTTTTACCAGATAACGCTGCAACAAGAGGAATGGTACAACAAGTAAGACATTTAGTAAAAGTAGAAGAAGTATAAGAAAAAGATAAGGAGGTGTCACGATGGACTTATCAAACTTAAGACCAGCAGAAGGATCAAAACATAGTGATAATTTCAGAAGAGGCCGTGGACACGGTTCTGGAAATGGTAAAACTGCCGGAAAAGGACACAAAGGTCAAAAAGCACGTTCAGGCGGCACAAGACCAGGGTTCGAAGGTGGACAGATGCCATTATATAGAAGAATACCAAAAAGAGGTTTCACTAACAGAAATACAAAAGAGATCGTTGGTATTAACGTAAGCGCATTAGAAGTATTTGAAAACGATACAGTTGTTTCAGTAGAAACTCTTATTGAAGCTGGTATTGTGAAAAATCCTAGAGATGGAGTAAAAATTCTTGGAAACGGAGAGTTAACTAAGAAACTTACAGTTCAGGCAAACGCATTTAGTGCAAGTGCAGCAGCTAAAATTGAAAGTCTTGGTGGAAAAGCTGAGGTGATCTAATGTTAAAGACATTTCGGAAAGCGTTTCAAATAGAAGAGATTCGAAAGAAAATTTTCTATACATTTGCAATGCTGTTCGTTGTTAGACTTGGATCACAACTGCCTACACCGGGAGTGGATCCAACTTTTATTCAAAATTTCTTTGCAAATCAAACTGGGGAAGCGTTTAACTTTTTTAACGCTTTCACAGGTGGTTCATTTGAACAAATGTCAATATTCGCTTTGAGTATTACACCTTATATTACATCATCTATTATTATGCAGCTTCTTACAATTGCGATTCCAAAATTGGAAGAGATGCAAAAAGATGGTGAAGAAGGAAGAAAGAAAATTGCAGCATTTACACGTTATGTGACAGTTCTTTTAGCTTTAATCCAGTCAACAGCTATGGCGGTTGGATTTGGACGCAGCGGATTACTTGTAGAATATAACTTTGTAAACGCAGCAATCGTAGTACTTACATTGACAGCTGGTTCCGCATTCTTGATGTGGATTGGAGAAAGAATTACAGAAAAAGGTGTTGGAAATGGTATTTCTATCGTACTTTTGATTAATATTCTTTCACGTATTCCAGATGACTTTAATACATTATATACTCAGTTTATGAAGGGAAAGAGCCTTGCAACAGCAGGATTAGCGGCGTTGATTATCGTAGCAATCATCCTTGCAGTTATTGTGTTTGTTATTTTCCTTCAGGATGGACAGAGAAAAATCGCAGTTCAATATTCACAGAAAATTCAAGGAAGAAAAAATGTGGGGGGACAATCTACATTCATTCCGTTGAAAGTGAATACAGCAGGAGTAATTCCGGTTATTTTTGCATCTTCTTTAATGCAGTTCCCGATTGTGATCGCATCTTTCCTTGGAAAAGGTGATGGAGACGGTATCGGAAGTGAGATTTTAAGAGGATTAAACTCGAATAACTGGTGTAATCCAGAGAATATCAAGTATTCATGGGGATTGATTGTATACATTATCTTGACAATTTTATTTGCATATTTTTATACATCAATTACATTTAATCCGTTGGAAATTGCGAATAATATGAAAAAGAGCGGTGGTTTTATTCCAGGTATCAGACCAGGAAAACCAACTGTAGATTACTTAGCAAAGATTTTGAAATATATTATTTTTATAGGTGCTATTGGATTAGTGATTGTACAGGTAATTCCATTCTTCTTTAATGGAGTTTTTGGAGCACAGGTTTCGTTTGGTGGAACTTCTATCATCATCATTGTAGGTGTTGTGTTAGAGACGCTAAAACAAATCGAATCACAGATGCTTGTACGTAACTACAAAGGATTTTTGAATAGTGGAAAAGGTTCTGTAAGCAGTAACAGCTTCCTTGGATACTAAAAACATAAGTAGGCAAGTAATTGTTTAGCTATTTAGCTCGTTGAATTTCAGTCTTGGTAGGATAGAAGTTCAGCGAGTTAAAATGCTATATGGATATTTTTATGGAGGAAAGCATATGAAAATTATAATGTTAGGTGCACCTGGTGCGGGAAAAGGGACACAGGCAAAGAAAATTGCTGAAAAGTATTCGATTCCTCATATCTCCACAGGAGATATTTTCAGAGCAAATATTAAAAACGGAACCGAGCTTGGAAAGAAAGCAAAGACATATATGGATCAGGGACTTTTAGTGCCGGATGAACTTGTTGTAGATTTGGTCGTAGACCGCGTAAAACAGGATGACTGTAGTAATGGTTATGTCTTAGATGGTTTCCCGAGAACAATTCCTCAGGCAGAGGCACTTGACAAAGCTTTGGCAGCGATGGGAGAAGCGATGGACTATGCAATCAATGTGGAAGTTCCAGATGAAAACATTGTCCGCCGTATGTCAGGACGCAGAGCATGTGTTGACTGCGGTGCTACATATCATATTGTATATGCACCTACAAATGAAGAAAATATATGCGATAACTGTCATGGAGAATTGATCTTAAGAGAAGATGACAAGCCAGAGACAGTACAGAAACGTCTGAATGTATATCATGAGCAGACACAGCCATTGATTGATTATTATACAGAAAAAAATATTTTAGTAGAAGTAGATGGTACTGTAGATATTGATGAGGTATTTGCTGCTATCGTAAACGTGTTAGGAGCGTAAACGTTATGCCAGTTACAATAAAATCAGCAAGAGAAATTGAATTGATGAAGGAAGCCGGAAGAATCTTGGAGATCGTTCACGATGAATTGGGGAAAGCATTACATCCGGGAATGACAACACTTGATATAGACCGTTTGGGAGAAGAGATTATACGCAGCTATGGATGCGAGCCTTCTTTTTTGAACTATAACGGATATCCGGCATCCATCTGTGTTTCTGTAAATGATGAAGTTGTTCATGGAATTCCAAGTGCGAAACGAGTCCTGAAGGAAGGCGACATCGTAGGTTTGGATGCAGGCGTTATTTATAAAGGTTACCATTCAGATGCGGCAAGAACCCATGGAATCGGAGAGATCAGCAAAGAGGCAAAGGACTTGATCCAAGTGACAAGAGAATGTTTCTTTGAGGGAATAAAGTTTGCAAAAGAGGGCAACCATTTATTTGAAATTTCTTCCGCAATCGGCAGATATGCAGAGGAACGTGGATACGGCGTAGTTCGTGATCTGTGTGGACACGGCATCGGAACAAAGCTGCATGAGGCTCCGGAAATACCAAATTACGAAATGAACCGAAAGGGAATGAAACTTCGAAAAGGAATGACTTTAGCGATAGAACCGATGATCAACATCGGAGGTTATGCCGTCAACTGGCTGGACGATGACTGGACAGTTGTGACAAGAGACGGTTCGCTGTCAGCACATTATGAAAACACAGTACTGATCACAGAAGACGAACCAATACTTTTGACCTTATCGAAGTAAAAGAGGATGCAGTATGGAAAAATATGAAGTTGGAATGCTTGCAAGATCCAAAGCCGGACATGATAAAGGGCATGTGTATGTGATACATCAGGCGGATGAAACATATGTATATTTAATAGACGGTTCCGGCAGAAAACTTGAGAACCCGAAAAAAAAGAAAAAGAAACATGTACAGCTCATATGTGAAAAGTATGAGCTGTCCGGAATGGACGATGTTGCAATAAAGCGAATACTAAAATTATTTGACTAAGACTTCCCATACCCCAAATGGGACTTGTTCCTTGAAAATTCAATATTTCA
>OAWV01000543.1_pt1 | contig 28669 bp, 27 predicted proteins | sample 1495551 | NCBI WGS metagenome assembly OAWV01 (sample SAMEA2580245, study PRJEB22360) | human gut metagenome | biome: human gut; feature: human-associated habitat; material: faeces | place: Denmark | collected 2008/2010 | reverse complement strand
GCGGTATACCTTTCACTCAGCTGATAAACCTGACCCCCTGCCACAGGAACCCGTTCGACTTTGATTATATTAAAGCGAGTGTTGAAGAACTCGCCTACCAGCAATCTTACTTCGTGATCCGCTATATCCAGCGCCGCGAAAATCTGCTTGTCCATGCCTTTTTCGACCCCCTGAGCTACACATATATACTATATCATAAAACGGTATTCAACAAAAGAATTTTTCCAACAATTCGCATTGTGTGCCCAGCGTTGTAAAATTGTTGTCAATTTCATACGGAAGCTGCCGAATTTCATAAAATTATTGGTGTTTTCAGCCCTTCCTGAACTTACTTGTAAAAAAATCCTTTTTCTTTCTCACCTTTTTCCGATAACGCCTTGCATTTTTTGGATGATCATGTTATAGTTTACAAGCGAAATTAAGACAGAAAGGGGGGTTACGGTTAATGTCTAGAGTATGTGCCGTATCCGGTAAAAAAGCCTTATCAGGAAATAAGCGTTCTCATTCCATGCATGCATCCCGCCGCAAATGGAACGTTAATTTACAAAAAGTTAAAGTGATGGTTGATGGTAAGCCACAGCGAATCCGTATTTCCGCCCGTGCTTTAAAAACACTGAAGGCTCAGCAGAAAAACGGTTAATTAAAAAGGAGTTCTGCTCCTTTTTTTCTTTGCATTCAAAAATAACAGCCTCAGGGGCGGGAAGCTCATTGCTTTCAACACCTGGGGCTGTTTTCTTTTTGATTGTCGATCAGTCTGACAGAATTCGGCTAAGCTTTCTCGCGAATGGCCACGGTATATTCACCCTCACTCCAAATTTGTCCGTCGCTGTGCTTCCAATCCGGCCCTTCGCAGCGGACAAGCCAGAAACGATAGTTCTGCCGATCCTCGCTAATTCCATCGTAAAGCAGCCACAAAGTTTGATTACCTTTTTCTTCCAGAAGGGCCTGCTGCCCGTCTTCGCTGATGACTGCCGTTTTCTCAGCAAAGTCTTGTTCCAGCAGAAACTGCAGAGCCTGAGCTGGAGAGCGGCGGCTGACATACATATAGGTCGTATCATAAGCGCCGCTGACAAAGCTATGGGACAGTTCATTTTTTGGAAGAATTGGTTCATCTTCCGTTAGTTTCAAGCCGGTTGTCCCGTCAGTCAGGGTGTGAATGACTGCGGCCAGCACCGCTTCCTGTCCCTGCATCAGCCGGATTCGATAGGTCATCGCAAACGCTTCGCCCGTCGGGCCTGCGCCTTGATTGCCCGGCGAAACTGCCCATTCCGCAGTCTTCACTTCTAACAATTGATCTTCCGCAGTCCCCCCCAGCCGCTGCACAGAGGTGATTTCCATCCGCACATCAACGCCGTTGACACGGTAAGCCTCAGCCTGCTGCGTCAGTGTCAATAAGCTCAACCACACCGGATCGGTGCTGCGAGTCTGCAATTTCATCGTTCCTTCCGGCAGTTCCTGCTGCAGCTGCGGATCCGTTTGGATCGTCTGCCGCATCGCTTCAATCAACATGACCTCCGCTTCCTCAGCACTGAATTCTGGACTTTCTGAGAAACTCACTTCCGGCAGGGGAGCGTTCCGCACAAAGTTCATCGGCTGGTTCGGCTGCATCGCAACCGGGCACAGAATCAGCTGCCCTTCCACAAACAGATCCTGTTCATTCAAAATCCCATCGTCTCCCAATACCAAACTCCACTGCGGCTGGCCCTCACGGCATAGGGCCAGAGCGAGCGTACCGAACGGCACACAGTCACTGTAAGCATAATCTTCCTGCAACCCATCCTTTTCCAGATGGATCCCCTCGCGGTCCGTCATGATCTTCCATTCTGCCCCCGCGGTTTCCGCAGCTGACCATTCCCCGCTGATGGAGGAGATCGGGTTATGATAGCTGATCGGATTGCCGCGGTCGCCGAAAGTTGCAATTTGTTGATGGACGCTGTAATCGGTTGTTCGATAGGTAATCGTACAAACATCGTCAGCCAGCCACTGCAGCTTCATTTTTCCCTCAACGGGATAAGGAAATGCTTCTTGCTCGCGGCGGTAAAGAAGATAACGGCTGCGGCAGAGAGACGCTTCGCCGGAATTCCGATCTTGTTTGACCACAACCCAAAAACGGCCGTTTTCCGATAGACTGATCGTCGTTGGATGCTGCTGAAGTGCCTGTTGGAGCTGCAGGCTAAATCCAATGGTCAGAAGCAGCGCAGCACCCGCTCCGATTTTACGCAGGGCAGTTTTTTTAATAAAAACGCTGCCGCTGAAGGTCAGCGCGCCAACCAGCATCAAATTAAGCAAAGGATTGATCCAATCCGCAATGTATTCCCAACCTCGTGGATAAACGATGATCCAGCTGACAAGCTGCAGCGTGCCAATGCCTGCCGCCAGGATCAGGCATACAATTGCTGCCGCGATCCATCCCTGCCGCTGTTGACGAAATTGACGTTTTTGATTCATCTCGATTAACGAAGGCATCTCCTCCGCGGCTTCACTGTTCAAAAAAACTTCCGTATCCTGAAACTCAGCGGGTGAAACATTAAAAATATCCGCCAGGATATGCAGCTGATCAGCACTCGGAACCGCTTGTCCGCTCTCCCATTGTGATATTTGATAACGTGGCACAGAACACTGCTCGGCCAGCTGTTTTGGGGTCAGACCTGCCGCCTGTCGCAACCGCTTTATTTTTTTCGCTAAGTTCATCGTTGTCAACTCCTTTGGATAGGCATCAGTGTAGCACGAACAAGCCGGCTTTTCCAGTCCCGTCCAATCCAAAATAAAAGGCGGCCCATGGCTGCCCACTCAAAGCGAACTTATTATTTCAATCCAAGCTCGATCATTGAACAGAGTACGATCTCCTCTTTCGTTGATTGACTTCATGTCAGTCGTGAATACCGATTTCTCTCCGCCACTGCCGTTAATCTTGTTTTTAGTGATTCCGCTTTCCAACGGTAGAGGTGAAAGAATTCTCACTTATTCTTATTGAACATGGAAAAGAAAAGCGATCTGATCGAGAGAACGATCCGCATGCCCCAAGTCCAGGGCGATTTCTTCCCCACCCCTTCGTTTGTAGAAAGCTAAAGCTCGGTGGTTATGGGCATTACAACGGCAGCCGATGACCGTTTGACCCGCGGCTTTGGCCCGGCGCAGAATTTCCGTCCAAACCTGAGAACCCAGACCCTGATGCTGAAAATCGAAAGTCAGATAAAGGGCATTCACGTTCATGGCAACGCCAATTATCGGATGCTCCGGTTTTCCCAGAATAAAGTAACCCGCATCCTGTCCATCGGCTAGAATAAGACAGACCTGAGATTCATGATCTGCGATCGCCTCACGAAATTTTTCAGCATGGACAGCCACATCAAACTCCCTCAGCCAGGATTCAGGATAAATTCCGGCGTAGGTTTCCTGCCACACCCTTCGCTTCAGCCTGACCAGCCGGTCAAGACAATCTTTACTTGCTGCAGCAAACGTCATCATGAGTTCATCAACTCAGTCAGCTGACGGATCAGCGCTTCCACGGAAATCGCGGAAGGATCCGTACAGTCCACGGAAATCGCGGAAGGATCCGTACAGTCCACGGGAATCAACGTTCCAATCGCAAAGCGACGATAGCCGCGCTGTTCAATGCTTTGTTCAAAATCAGCGAAGCGGATTGGGTCAGGAATCCGATAGGGTTCCACCGCCGGATACCGGTCGTTAACGACATGTCCCCGATGTCGGGAAGACGATTGATCCCGCTTGACAAACCGCTCATAAATGGTTCGGGTATCGCCGTCGAACAAGATTGTGATCATCTGACAGCCGGTCTTTTCCGCCAGCCTCTGCAAGCCCGGCAGCGAAAGATCCTCAAAGTTATTTTCCAGAATGACCGATTGTCCTGCCGTTAAACATTGCAGCGCCGCGTAATAGAGAATATCCATCGCAGCCAGCCCCAGCTGAACTTTTTCCTGCCGGCTTTCAAAACCCAGACGGTCAAAAAGATCCTCTTTGATGGAATCTTTGGAAAACATCGGGATTCCCAGTTTCTGACTTAACTGAATCGCCAGCGTCGTTTTGCCGCTGGCCGGCATTCCCGCAAGACACACGCACGTTGGCTTTTTGTTTTTATTCATTGGCTTATCCTTTCCTATCCTTCAATCAGGAATTCGGTTTGGCGTCGTTGCAGCGAACGACCAGGATCCGTCCCTGATCCAGCGTCACCACCGCTTCCTGATCGACAATTTCATTGGATATCCCGATCGTATCGCCGCGATCCATGAAATAATGATCGAGCGGATAAAGAAAACCTTCCAGCGTAATCACCGCCGGCTCAATCGCGAAAAAGGAAATAAACCGAGCGGCATTGGCCTTAAACACATGCCGTCCAGGTTCCAGGCAAGACAATTCATTGTTTTTTTCACGCAGGATAATCGGGACTTCCTGATACATCACCAGAAGCAGATTCGCCAGCTGATGATCCTGTCTTCCGCCGAGGCCGCCGGTCAAAATGATCGGCTGATACCCCTGTTCCTTTGCCCAGTGCAGCGCCGAGAGCGCGTCGGTTTCATCCTTCATTACCGGAAGCACTTCCACTTGATCGGCATACTGACGGATCGTTGTCATTTCTTCCGCATTGACTGAGTCGAAATCCCCGATCGCCATCACCATTCGCCGTTGTTGTCTGGCACATACGAGCGCGCCACGGTCAGCACCGATCAAATCGCCTTCCGCCTGATCACAGTTCTGCGCCATCCCCAAAACAATAGTACAGGGTTTTAACATAGCGAATCAACGGCGTCCACAATGTTGTTTTTAAAGATGTAACTGCCCGCAACCAATACATCTGCGCCAGCCTGCTTACACAGCTTTCCGGTTTCGGCATTGATTCCGCCGTCGACCTCAATTCGTAAATCGGCGTTTTCAGCCTGAGCCCAGGCCCGCAGCTGAGCGATTTTTTCCAAAGCGGACGGATCAAACTGCTGCCCGCCGAAGCCTGGTTCCACCGACATCACTAAAACTAGATCAAAGTCCTGCCACAGATCCTTTAAGACTTCCACCGGGGTTTTCGGTTTGATCGAAATGCCCGGCTTTACGCCCCACAGCCGCAGCTGCTTCGCCAGCTTGCGGCAGGCCTCTGCATTTTCCATCGCTTCATAATGAAAGGTGAGCCACTGCGCTCCGGCCTCGATGAAAACCGGCGCATACGTTTCTGGATCGGTGATCATCAGATGCACATCCAGTTCACAATCCGTCAGTTTGCGGAAGGCTTTGAGAATGTCCGGGCCGAAGGTCAGATTCGGGACAAAATGGCCGTCCATCACATCGTAATGCAGCCACTGAGCTTGGGAAGCGTTGACCGCTTCCATCTGCGTGTTCAGCTGGGTAAAATCCAGCGATAAAATTGAGGGGGATATGATCGTCATCAATATTTCTCCTTTCGGCCCTGAACGAGGGTCAGACAATCCAAATAATCCGCATAGCGAATGCGGGAAACCTGCTGCGCCTCAACCGCCTGCTTGATCGCGCAGCCCGGTTCATTTTGATGAATGCAGTCGCGGAACCGGCACTTGCCTAAATAAGGGGCAAAATCAGGAACACTCTGCGCCAGTTCCGTCGGCGTCATGCGGCTGAAGTCCAGCGACGAAAAACCTGGCGTATCCGCTACCCAGCCGCCGGCCACCTCATGCAGCTCGACATGCCGGGTCGTGTGCTTGCCCCGTCCCAGGGCTTTGGAAATTTCCTGGGTCTGCAGCTGAAAGGCTGGATTCAGCTTATTTAATAAGGAAGACTTGCCGACGCCGCTCTGCCCGGTCAGCACCGTAACTTTGTCCTTTAAAACGCCGGCCAGATTTTCATCGAGTTCTTCCCGGCCGCTCAGCACGACTTCATATCCGCTGCGGCGGTAATCCTCAATCCAGGCATAGACTGGATCCTGGGCCTGCACCAAATCCATCTTGGTAATGCACAAGACCGGCTGAATTGAAGCGTTGACAATCAGAAACAGAATCCGGTCCACCAGCGTGCAGGAAAAGTCCGGATCTTTGGCAGACATGACGATCAAAGCTTGATCGACATTGGCCACCGGCGGACGGATCAGGGAATTCTTACGCGGAAGGATCCGCTCAATTCCGGTTTGATCGCCGAAATCCGTGTATTCGACCCAATCCCCGGTGCGCGGCTTATCCTGCAGCCGAACCTTGCCCATAGCCACGCATTCCACGCGCCGTCCGTCCTCGTCCGCAACCAGATACTGGTTGGAAATAATTCTGATTATTCTTCCGATCATAACGCTCCTTTTCTAATCGCTTCGATACGCTGCGGCCACTTCCCGCCGTTTTGCTTTTTATGCTGTTCAATAATAATATAAGGTAATGTAGCTTTCTTCATTTTGTTCATACAACGTGCCAAAGCCCGGCGTGCATTGAATCACAACCCCGCGCTCAACACTGGCTGCTTCTTCCTCGCTCATGTTGTCGGTGTCAAGTACCGATAGGATGACTTCCGCTCCCTGCCCTTCCAACAGCGATTGAGCTTCAAAAACATCCATCCCCTTGATCGACCAGTCAATCTGAAAGGTCGGATAGGCGGCGATCACAAAACGAATCGTATTGGTTTTCTGCGGATCAATCTTCGACTGCGGCTCCAGCAGCTCCTGACGCAGAATCGTTCCCGGGGCGCTGTCGCTGGCTTCCTGTGTCGTCTGAATGCGGATATTGGCGCTTTGCAGCTTCTCGCGGGCTTCGCTGATCTTCATACCGACATAATTTTCAATGACGACATACCGTCCCAGCGACACCTTGACCTTCACCATGGAGCCGTTGGTCAGCATCGTCGATGCCGCCGGATCACTTTCATAGATCCGGTCCTTATCCACGTCGTCGGTTAAGGAATACGTAATTTCTGACCGATTCAGCTCCAGTCCGACATCGCTCAAGGCCGAAGCAGCCTGTTCTACGGTCAGGTTGTTCAGCGGCGGCACCTCAACGAGCTGGCTTTTGCCGCCCCAGTTGCCGGTCAGCGCCAGGATGAAGATCACCGCGGCAATCGACAGCACGACTAAGCCTGTGACTAACAGCGTCATCCAGGCATTGCTTTTCTTTTTGCGTTTCTTTTTCTTTTTGACCGGCTTGGCAGCAGGACGGGATGAACCATTCTCCTTCCGTCGGGCGGTATCCATCGCAATCGTCTTGTTGCCTTCGCTCGGCGTCTTAAAGACAACCCGCGGCTCATTGGCCCGTTCGGGCGACAGACAGGTCGTCAAATCCTGAAGCATGACTTCACAGCTTGAATAGCGAAAGTTTTTGTTTTTCGCCGTCGCGCGCAGAATCACATTTTCCACGGCCTGGGGCAGCTGCGGATTCAGCGCCCGGATCGAAGGAATTTCCTCACGCATATGCTTCATCGCGATCTGCACCGCCTGTTCGCCATGAAACGGGACCTCGCCGGAAAGCAGTTCGTAAAACACAATGCCCAATGAATAAATATCGCTCTGCCGGGTCGCTGCCTCCCCGCGCGCCACCTCCGGCGCCAGATAATGCACCGAGCCCATAACCGAATCGGACTGTGTCAGCTGCAGGGCATCCTGGGCTAAAGCAATGCCGAAGTCCACGACCTTCAACGTTCCGTCATCCTTGATCAGAACGTTCTGCGGCTTGATATCGCGGTGGATGATATTGCGGCGGTGCGCTTCAGCGACTGCGCTGACCAACTGCTTCATAATGGCGACAGCTTCTTCTTTGCACAAAGCGCCGCGCTGGGCGATCAGCTGCTTCAGATCCTTGCCGCGGACATATTCCATCACAATGTAGTGGTACCCGTTTTCTTCACCGACATCGTAAATATCGACGATGTTGGGATGGGATAACGCCGTCGAGGCATTGGCTTCGCGCTGAAAGCGAAGCAAAGCTACCGGATCGTTGCTTAATTCCCCGCGCAGCACCTTGACGGCGACTTCGCGGTTTAACAGGGTATCGACAGCGACGTAAACATCCGCCATGCCGCCCTGTCCGATATGCTTGACGATCATATAGCGCTTGGCAATCATTTTGTTCATCGCTTATCCCCCGCTTCCTTTTGGATCAGGATGATCGTGATGTTGTCATAACCACCCTGCAGAAGCGCCAGATTCATCAGCTGCTTGCTTTTGCCCTGCAGCGTCTGACGCGGATCGAGCATTACTTTGGCAATCACGCTGTCCGGCACATAACCATGCAGGCCATCCGAACACAATAAAAACGTATCGACCGGATCGTCAATCCGGGTTAAATCAATGCGGATATTCGACCAGATTCCCAACGCGTTGGTCAGCATGTTCCGCTTCGGATGATTCATCATCTCTTCTTCGCTCAGCTCGCCATGATTGACCAGCTCCTGCACCAGCGTGTGATCCTGTGTCAGGCAGCGGAAGCTGCCATCCTGAAAGGAAGCATAGGCACGGCTGTCGCCGATGTTGATCACATAGCTGCCCTGCGGGATCAGCAGCACGCCGACTAACGTCGTCCCCATCCCCTGATAATCCTTGCGGGTTGTCGAAAGCGTAAACACCGTGTCGTTAGCCTTGCGCACCTGATAGCGCAGCCACGTCAGCGCTTCCTCTTCATCCTTGAAGCCCTGGTTCGCGCTGAACACCTCGCTGAAATACTGAATTGCCGTCTGCGAAGCGACATCACCGGAATTGCCTCCACCGATCCCATCGCAGACCAAAGCGAAAACATCGCCAACCTCATTGGAGGCGATGACATAGCTGTCCTGATTGCACGCGCGGACTAAGCCGGTATCCGTAGCGCCGAAGCACTTCATTGTTGGCGCATCCTTTCATGCTTGGCGCGCAGCTGACCGCAGGCTGCGTCGATATCGTTGCCGTGCTCCTGGCGCAGCGTCGCTTTCACACCCTGCTTCATCAAGGCATCGTAAAACCGCATCGCGGATTTGTAATCCGTACTCTTATAGCCGTTTTCATCCACCTGGTTGTACGGAATCAGATTGACGTAAGCATTCATGCCGCGGATAAGCGCAGCCAGCTTGCCCGCCATTTCCGGCGTATCGTTGACACCTTTGAGCAAAATGTATTCAAATGTCAGACGGCGGTTATTCTCAACGGAATAACGGCGCAGGCAGGCCATCAGCGGACCTAAAGGATAGGCTTTGTTGACAGGCATGATTTTGCTTCTGAGCTCATCGGTCGGAGCGTGCAGCGAAATCGCCAGATTGTACTGCTTGTGTTCAGCCGCAAACCGATCAATGCTCGGGATCAGTCCGCTGGTCGAAATCGTAATATGCCGAGCGCCGATGGCCAACCCCTTATCATGGTTAATCGTGTTGCAGAAATTCAAAACGTTGTCATAGTTGTCAAACGGTTCGCCTGTGCCCATAACGACGACATGCGAAATCCGATCAGGTTCTTTATCCAGCTCCAGCTGCACGCTCATAACCTGGGCGACCATTTCACCGCTGGTCAGATCCCGCTGCTTCTTCAACAAACCGCTGGCACAGAACGTACAGCCCATGTTACAGCCGATCTGCGAAGTCACGCATAAGGAACGGCCGTAGTTATAAGTCATTAACACGCACTCAACGAAGGCGCCGTCGCCCAGTTCAAATAAAAACTTAATCGTTCCGTCGCGCGACACCTGCTTTTCAACGAGCTGAATCGGATTGATGCAGAACTGCGCGTTCAGCTGAGCGATCATGTCCTTGCTTAAATCGGTCATCTGATCAAATGTGACGGCATGTTTGCGGTACAGCCATTGAAAAATCTGATCGGCCCGATATTTTTTCCAGCCTAAACTAAGAACGAGTTCTTCCAGTTGTAAGTAACTGTAATCATAAATTGTTTTCATAGTATCACCGTCCCTTATTCTACCATATTTTTAACGGCGGCGGATCATTTTCGCGATATAAAAGCCATCCTGATCGCCTTCATCCGGGAAGAACGTTTTCTCATCCTGAAGTTCAAAATCTGGATGCTGGGCTAAAAACGCTGACGTCTGCTTGTCATTTTCCTTGCGGTTGAGCGTGCAGGTGCTGTAAACCAGCGTCCCGCCCACCCGGCACAGCGGCGCGCAGTGGTTTAAAATTTCCGCCTGCAGATTGGCAATTTCGTCCAATACTTCTGGGGTTAAGCGCAGAAGAATCTCCGGCTTATGCCGCAGCACGCCCAAACCGCTGCACGGCACATCCAAAAGCACCCGGTCAAACTGTTGGCCAGCCAGCTGCTGATCAGCGCAGGCAGCATCCAACATCCGGGTTTCAATGATCGAAGCCCCGACGCGCTGCGCCGCTTCTTCCACTAATTTTAAACGGTGCGGATGCAGATCGCAGGCCAGAATCGAGCCCTGATTGTCCATCATCGCGGCCAGCTGCGTCGTCTTGGTTCCCGGAGCGCTGCAGGCGTCAAAGACCGCCTCCCCTGGTTGAGGATCCAGCCACAGCGCGACCTGTTGGCTGGATCGATCCTGGATGACGATTTTCCCTTCGCCAAGCCAAGGATCAGCGACGGGATTGCCGGTGGTCGAAATCGTCCAGCCATTGGACTGCAAAGTCCAGTTCGGGCGCAAAATCAGCTCCTCGGCTTTCAGCTTCAGCGGATTGATCCGCACGCTCACCGCCGCTTCTTCTAAATCGGCCAGTGCGATCGAACGCATTTTATCCTCCCCGTAATGGGCTTTCCACAGATTTAACAACCATTGCGGATGGCTGGTGACCAATGCCAGATTTTCGATGGAATCCGGCTGGGGCAGCGGTCTCTGTCCCCGCCGCAGCACTTGCCTTAACACCGCGTTGACCAACCCTTTCATTGGCTGCGGGCACATCTTTACGGCCTCGTTAACAACCGCGTAGTCAGTGCCCTTATCCAGATAAAAAAGCTGGTACACGCTCATATCCAGCAGCACTGCGACCTTGGCTTCCGGGATCCGCTTCACCAAATCCCGCCATTGCCAGCGCAGCGGCTCCCGATGACGCAGCACACCGTACAGGACAGCCGTCACCCAGCGCTTCTCTTGCTCACTGAGCGCCAAGCCATGCTGACGCAGCCACAAACTGGCATATTGTCCTTCATTGATCACCGCATGCAAGCCCTGCCATGCGGTTTTTCTCGTATTGTTCATCCGCCCTGCTCCTTTGCTTCTTATTGAATCCACTACCGCGGTTTCGCAGTCAGTGCTTGTCTTCATTGCTTCACGCCGCTAATCCAGAATCAGTGGATTGACATCAATGCTCAAATGCGCCTGAGCCCGTTGTGAGCGATACTCTTCCAAGACTTGGGAAAGAACCGCTTTCATCTGATCCAGATTTTTGCTTTTCAGCACCAAGCGGCTGCGGTAACGATCCTGCAGCTTAAACAAATCGCTCGGCCCCAGCACCTTAAACGCGTCGGTCTGTCTCAGCGCCTGGGCAAACCATTGCGCCGACTGCTTCGGCCGCTCCGGATGGCTGTCGGAAAAGGTCAATGCGATCAAATAGGTATACGGCGGGTAACCGCCTAAATGCCGATACTGCATTTCCTGATCGGCATTTCCGAAATAATCCTGCCGGCTGCCGGCTGCCACGGCAAAATGATTCGGATCAAAAGCCTGAATAATCACTTCGCCGGGCGTTGACGAACGACCACTGCGGCCGGCAGCCTGCATGATCAGATCAAAGGTCATTTCCACACTGCGAAAATCCGGCCGGGCGGTTCCGGCATCGGCATTGAGAATGCCGACCAGAGTCACCTGCGGATAATCCAGACCTTTGGCAATCATCTGCGTGCCCACAAGAATATCTGCTTCATGGTGCCCGAATTGTTCCAACAGCGTCTGGTGTGCCTGTTTGCGCGAGGTCGTATCGGCATCCATGCGCAGGATCCGAGCCTGCGGGAATAACCGAGCAACTTCCTCTTCCAGCTTCTGGGTGCCGTAACCCGGAGCCGCAAACGTCCGGGAACCGCATTTCGGGCAGACGGTAATTAACGGATATTCCGACCCGCACAGATGACATTTCATCTTGTTGATTGATTTATGATAGGAAAGCGCCACATCACAATGCGGACACTGCAAGGTTTCCCCGCACTGGCCGCACTTGATCAGCGGGCTGTACCCACGCCGGTTCAATAACAGAATCACCTGTTCTTTCCGGTCTAAGCGTTCCGCAATCTTCTGTTTCAGCTCATCGCTGAGAATACCTGACTGCGAGCGGCTCTGATTCTTCATGTCCACAACGGTACAGACCGGCAGCTGACGGTTGACCCGCTCTTTCAGCTCCGTCAGTCCATAGACGCCTTTTAACGCTCGGGCATAGGATTCTAAGGAAGGCGTTGCGCTGCCCAAAATCACCTTGCAGCCAAAATACTGCGCGCGATGAATTGCGATATCGCGGCAATGATACTGCGGCAGCGAGTCCTGCTTATAGCTGGAATCATGTTCCTCATCCAGGATGATCAAGCCCAAATGATCAAATGGCATAAAAACCGCTGAGCGCGTGCCGACGACAATCGACGCCTGCTTTTCAAAGACGCGGCAGTATTGTTCATATTTCTGTTGATTGTTCAGCGCGGAATGATAGATCGCAACCTCGGTTGGAAAACGCCCTTTGACCCGCGCGACCATCTGCGGTGTCAGTGAGATTTCCGGCACCAGAATCAAAACCTGTTTGCCCTGGTTCATCACTTGCCGGGCCAGATGCAGATAGACCTCGGTTTTCCCGCTGCCGGTCACGCCGTGCAGCAGCATGACCGCTTTGGAGCTGGTTTCGATCTCATGAACAACCCGCTGCTGATCGGCATTGAGCGGCAAAAAGGCTTCGGCTTGGGCAGCCTGAGGGACGCTGGCTTTTACGGCTCGGCTGTCCAGTCGGACACAGCCCAGCTTTTCCAAGGTCCGCGTGATCGCCGGCGATTGTTTGCGCCAGAGCGACAAGCCTGTCGGTCCCTGTTGCTTCAGCCAGTCCAGCACTTCCTTCTGCCGCGGCGTTAAGTGAGGATGATCGGCAACATAAACCGCAATCTGTTCCATTTTAATTTTCTGATTGGAGCTTTTCGGCTTCAGCTTCGACGGCAGCATCGCCTGAAAACAGGAGATTACCGGAGACAGGGTATCCTTCGCCATCCACTTGGCCAGATCAAACAATTCCGGTGTGATCAGCGCGTTCTCATCAAGCACTGCCAAAATCGGTTTTAATGGACGGCCCTTAGCTAACGTTTTCGCTGGATCTTCCACTTCCGCCACTTCATCGACGAATCCGACAATCTGCCGGCCGTTAAAATCAACGATCACCCGCTTGCCTTTTTCCGCCGGAAGCTGCAGCGCATCATAGGAATAAACCTGGTCCAGCTGCAAAACTGGATGTTCGATCCAAACTTTCGCTACGCGCATACCCTCACCTCCGAATTCTGTCCTTAATCATACCATAATTTAAACGCGGCGAAAATGGCCGATCGGAAAAAGCGGGCTTCGTTCCATGGCTCTGAAATCCATTCTGCCGGCTTTCTGTTTACTGACTTCCCGTTTCCTGCCGCTGGAGTTTGCGGCAAGTGCGGTAAAACTTCTGATACGACATGCCGCTTTGCGCGATCAGTTCTTTGGATGGCCGGCTCTTTTGCCGCCATTGATGATACAGCGGCATAAATTCCGGCGGCACCCTCAGCGGGGGACGGCCTAAATGCACACCCTTTTCCTTGGCGATCCGAATGCCCTCAGCCTGCCGCTGGCGAATCATCTTCCGCTCATTTTCCGCGACAAACGAAAGCAGTTCCAGAACCAGATTGCAGATCAGCGTGCCGACCAGATCCTGATCGACGCTGGTATCGAGAATCGGCATATCGAGAATTTTAATATGAACTCTGCGCGTGCGCGTAATCCATTTCCACTCTTCCAGAATTTCTTCATAATTGCGCCCCAGCCGATCCAGACTTTGAACGACAATTAGATCTCCCGGCTTGACCTTGCGGCGTGTAAGCTTCTGATAGCTTGGCCGATTGAAATCTTTTCCGCTGAGCTTATCCATATAAATCCGCTGCGGGGCAACGCCATACGCAATGAGTTCTTTCATCTGCCGCTCAATGTTCTGGTCTTTTGAGGATACGCGGACATATCCATAAATCGTCTGTGACATAACTTCCTCCTCCATGAATTCATTACATCATAGACTCAGAAAAAAAGAGAAGGTAAAAATTACCTCCGATTTTTGCAAGGGACTGTACTAAAAAGGTGTACTTTTATAAAACACTGATCAAACTTCTCTATTCTTTATTTTAATAGGTAGATCGAATCCTGTCAAAACCTATTTTGGCTTTTCCTGGTAATTTTTACAGCTTGTCCCGCCTGTTTCAAAAAGGCACACTTTACTGAAACGATGAAGGAGTGTGATTGAGGATGGCATTAATCGATGAAGTCGCGGATCAATGCGGATTGTTCATCTCCGATTTAAAAGCACAGGACAATCACTCCGTCGTTGCCGGAATTTTAAAACAGATCGACGCCGAGGCCTTTTCGGCTGCGGACTGGAATCATTTCATGGCTTATCTGTTTGAAGAAGAGGAAACGTTCACGGACGCGAAGCAGGCCCGGCAAGCATGTCTGGATAAATTGAAACCCCAATAAGGAGCGCAAGCTTCTTTTTTCTTGGATAAAAAGAAAAAGTGATTCTCCGCATGAGAGTATCACTTGATCCAATAAGTCAAAAGATTTTTCTTTCTGTTCAGTTTATAGCGAGCCTTGTTCTGTCAGAATCATATCCAGCGGTATATCAAAGACTTCCGGCTGGAAATTCTCTACGCGCTGCATCGTGTAAGCCAGTCCGACCTTCAGACCGGAAAAATGACACAATACTGAATCATAATAGCCCCGGCCATAGCCGATGCGGTTCTTCTCCAAATCAAAGCCCACCACCGGCACTATCATCAGCTCCAGCTCGGACAGCTCGGCTTTGCGCGAGGGCTGGGCAACGGGTTCCAAAAGTTCAAACCGGGAAGGAATGCAGTCCTGTAAGCCTGTAATCCAGTAGAAATCCAGGGTATTTATCCCCTCCCGCACAACACATTTAGGAACGGCGACCTGTTTTCCCTGATCTAAAAGATGCTGCAGGATCCGCCGGGTATCGGCTTCATCCTGGATTGAAATATACAGACCGATCTTCTGATAAGGTTCCTGCACTTTCATCAGCTGTTCCCGAATATTTTCATCGAACTGAGCTTTTAACAAGGGCGGCAGCTCATGCCGCTTCATCTGCGCCAGCTTCCGCAGGGCTTTTTTATCCAACGCTGCCCTCCATATCCAGCTTCAGCAGCTGGTTCAGCTCAACCGCATATTCCATCGGCAGCTCACGCGTAAACGGCTCCAAAAAGCCCATGATGATCATTTCGGTTGCCTGTGACTTCGTCAATCCACGCGACATCAGATAGAACAGCTGTTCCTCGGAAATCTTGGATACCGTCGCTTCGTGTTCGATCGTTGAGGTCCTAGAGGAAGAAACGTTGGTCGGAATCGTATCGCTGCGCGATTGTTCATCCAGAATCAGCGTGTCGCATTCAACTTTGGAACGAGCATATTCGGCCTTCGGCCCATGCTGAACCAGACCGCGGTAATTCACCTCACCGCCTAACCGGGAGACCGATTTGGAAATAATCGTACTCGACGTATGCGGCGCCAGATGAATCATCTTCGCTCCGGCATCCTGGATCTGATGGCGGGCAGCCACGGCGATGGAAATGCACATTCCGCGGGCATATTCACCGACCAACAGACACGCCGGGTATTTCATATTTGTTTGGGAACCAATGTTGCCGTCAATCCACTCCATCGCCCCATGCGCGTAGACTTTCGCCCGCTTGGTCACGAGATTGATGATGTTGTCCGACCAGTTCTGCACTGTCGAGTACCGGCACTTGCCGCCTTCCTTGATGATGATCTCCACCACGGCGGCATGCAGCGAATCCTTGGAATAGGTCGGTGCGGTGCAGCCTTCAACATAATGCACATCCGCTCCCTCATCGACGATGATCAGGGTTCTCTCAAACTGACCCATCTGCTCCGAATTGATGCGGAAATAGGACTGCAGCGGTTTTTCCAGCTTTACCCCTTTCGGGACATAGATGAAGGATCCGCCCGACCACACCGCACTGTTCAGAGCAGCAAATTTGTTGTCGGTATACGGAACAACGCTGGCAAAATATTCTTTCAACAGCTCTGGATACTGCTGCAAGGCAGAATCGGTATCCAAGAAAATAACGCCTTTTTCCTCGACCTCTTTCAGCATGTTGTGATAGACGGTTTCGGATTCATACTGCGTGTTGACGCCGGCCAGAAACTTCTGTTCCGCCTCCGGAATTCCCAGCTTATCAAACGTTTCTTTGATCGTTTCCGGAACTTCCTCCCAATCCGTTTCTTTCTTGTTGCTTGGACGGATATAGTAGGTATAGTCGTCAAAATTCAGACTGCTTAAATCCGGTCCCCAGTCCTGAATCGGCATGCTGATAAAGGCATCATAGGCTTTCAGACGGAAATCCAGCATCCACTGCGGTTCGTTTTTGATCTGAGAAATCTCAATCACGGTTTCCCGCGTCAGTCCTTTTTTCGTTTTGAAGACGCTGACGTCCTCATCATGAAAGCCGTATTGGTAATCGTCCTGCGTTTTCAGGACTGCTTCTTGTTCGCGGCTCATTGATTTTTCTCCCATTCTTCAATCATTTCCTGCATCGCTTTCCAGCCGATCGTCGCACATTTGATGCGATTGGCCTGCTTGCTGACATTTTTAAAGGCAATTGCCTCCTGCAGCAGCTCCGGATCATAATTCTGCTCTTCAATCATCGCGAAGTAATCGGCGATGATCGCTTTGGCTTCAGCAATGCTTTTGCCTTTGAGCAGTTCCGTCATAATCGAGGTGGACGAGGTGGAAATCGTACAGGCCACCCCATCGAAACGCACGTCTTCAATGCTGCCGTTAGGATTGATCTTGGACTGCACCGTTATATCGTCAATACAGGATTCTGAAGCCATGTGTACCTGATGATAGCCCGCTTCTTCCGTCAGCTGGTGATTGTGGGGATATTGATAATGATCCATGATGATCTGACGCAGGATCATCGGATCGTCTAACATACTGGACATAAACTTCCTCCTTTCAATCAGAAGAACAGTCCGATGCAGTTTTCCAGCGTGATTTCACTGCACGCCTGGACAAACCGGTCGACGTCTTCTTTGGTGTTGTAAAAATACAAACTGGCACGGATCGTTTCCGAGGTTTTTAAGACATTGAGCAAAATTTTTGCACAATGATTGCCGGAACGCACAGCGATCCCCTGAGAATTCAGATAGCCCGCCGCATCCTGGGCAAAGACATCCTTCACATTAAAGGCGATGATGCCGGTCGGCGAGGTTGGGTTATACAGAACCAGATGATCCAGTTTTTTCAGTTTTTCAATCGCATAGGCCTTCAGCTCGTGCTCATAGGCCTGAATCTGTTCCATTCCGATGCTTTCCAGATAGCGCACGGCCTGCTGCAGACCCAGCACCCCTTCAATGTTGGGCGTTCCAGCTTCAAATTTATACGGCGCGTCTTTGAGCAGGATGTTGCCGCACATATCAAAGCGGGCGTTGCTGCCGCCGCCGAGCATAAACGGATCGGTTTTCTGCAGCAGCTCATATTTTCCATACAACACGCCGACGCCGGTCGGACCGCACATCTTATGTGCGCTGAAAGCTAAGAAATCCACGCCCCAGGCCTGGACGTCGGTCGGCGTATGCGGCACGGACTGCGCGCCATCGCAGACGACAATCGCTCCGTTTTCATGCGCAATCCGGGTCATTTCTTCAATCGGGGCAACATAGCCCAGCACATTTGTAATGTCCGCCACCGCGACAATCTTTACGCTCTCATGCATCGCCTGGCGGAAATTCTCCAGGGTCAGCTGACCGTCCTCGGTTAAGGGGATATATTCGATTTGAGCACCGGTTTCTTCCGCTACTTTAAACCAGGGCAAAATGTTGGAGGCATGTTCCGCCTCTGTTGACAGAATGACGTCCCCGGCTTTTAAATACTTCCGGCCATAGCCATACGCCACTAAATTCAGCGAAGCGCTGGCTCCAGCTGTAAAGACAACTTCTTTCGGTTGGGCATGGATAAACCGCGCGACATCCTCACGGGTCTTCTCATAGGCTTCCGAGACCTGGTAGGAAATCTCATAATCCCCGCGGTGTACATTCGCAGTTTGATCGGTATAGTAACGCACGACAGCGTCAATCACGCACTGCGGCTTAAACGTCGTCGCCGCGTTGTCCAGATACACTAACGGATGCGACTGCATCGTGTGATGGTGAAGCATAGGAAAATCCTGTCTTATTTTGAGGACGTCAAACATACTTCATTCACCTTCGTTTCAATTTCCTGCGCCAAGGCTTTCTGCAAATTCGGATCTTCACTGACCCGCACGATTGGCAGAAGATAACCGATGGTAACCAGGCGGATCGCCTCGTCTTCGCTTAAGCCGCGGCTTTGCAGATAATACATCTGGTTTTCATCCATCTGTCCGATCGTCGTTGCATGGCTGGCTTCCACGTCGTTTTCATCAATTAATAGCTTAGGCAGAATCGAAGCCGTCTGTTTGGCGTCAAAGGTCAGCGCCCGGCTGGTCTGATGACTCTTCGATCCGCGGGCACCCTTTTCGATCTTGCCGGTCGCTTCCATGCGGTAACGGCCACCCTGCAGCACAATGCTGTAATTCTCCATGATCCCGCTGGTCTGCCCCGCTTCATGAATGCAGTCGATCACAAACTGTTTTTCCGTTTGAGCAATGACGGCGGACTGCAGCAAGGCTTCAGCACCCGGTTCCTTCAGCACCGTTTTTGAGGACTGTGCGACTGTGCCCGGATTCAGCTGGACATAAGCCGCCTTGAACTGGGCATCGCGGTATACTTCATTTTCCTCAGTGATCGTGATCGGCGCACTGCTTTCATTCCAATACAGCAGCGTAACGCGGCTGCCGGCTTCCGCTTTCACCCTAATCGTCAAAGCGCCGGCCTGACGAATCCGCACCACCACAGCGCAGCGGCTCTGTTTCGGCGCGCTTAAAGCCAGGGTCAGCGGAAAGGACGCATCAATGACAATCTCACGGATCTTGGAATCTAAGACAACGGGACTGACCGGACTTTCATGCAGGGTCAGCACGGTTTCAGTCATGCTTGCGGCCCCTGGCGCTGGCGGCGCAGCTGCCCAGCGTGAAGGTCAGCTTCACTTCTTCTTTCACCGGCTGCAGATCCAGCTCTTGATACAGCCAGTCGTAGCCGTCCTGATCAATTTTCTGTACCAGCGTTTCATCGCCTTCCATGACAATCCGGCCGTTGATCAGCACGTGCGCATGCGTCGGCTTCAACAATTGATAGAAGCGTTCATAGTGGGAAACGACCACCAGACCCAATCCGGTTTTCTGCTGCATCTGGTTGACGGCATCGGCTACGATTTTCAAAGCGTCGACATCCAGACCACTGTCGATCTCATCGAGCATCGCCAAGGAAGGCTTCAGCATTTTCATCTGGACGATCTCGTTGCGTTTTTTCTCTCCGCCGGAAAAGCCTTCGTTGAGGAAACGATGCGCCAAGTCCGGCTTCATCTGCAGATCCTGTATGGTCTTTTCCATTTCCTTGATAAAAGCAAACAAAGAAATCGGATTTTCCCGACGGGCATTCATCGCCGCACGCAAAAAGTCAGAGTTGGTGACTCCCGGCACTTCCTGCGGATACTGCATCGCCAGAAACAAGCCGGCGCGGCTGCGTTCATCCACGCTCATTTCCAATACGTTGCGGCCATCCAGTTCAATTGTACCTTGGGTCACGGTATATTTCGGATGACCCATAATCGCCGCCAGCAAGGTGGATTTGCCATTGCCGTTCGGTCCCATTAAAGCATGTATTTCATGATCGGCGACGGTCAGATCAATCCCTTTCAGGATTTCCTTGCCTTCGACCTCAACATGAAGATTTTTAATCATCAGCTGACTCATTCTCTCATCCTTTCCGCTCATGATTCGAGTTGTTATTCAGACAAAAAATGTCCAGAATGATTATAGCATATTCTGTTTCAGGATGTGCGGATTATTATCTCTCTAAACCCGCCTGCCGAGCGTCTTTTTCCCCTTTTTCTTCCAGGGATGATGGAAAAACGCGCCCAAATGAGGTTGTTCACATAAAATTCAGATAGAAAGGCTGCCGTTCAAATTGCAAAGTCCCTGGAAATACCCTATAATAATAAAGTTCATTAGGAGGTACATTCATGTTACAAACAATCAAAAAGTACTGGTTTGTGTGCCTTGTTGGCGTTCTGTTAATTGGAGCCAGCATTTATTTTGCATACGACCAGAACAAAGGAAAGCTCCCAGGAAAGACAGTCGGCGGCGAGGACGTCGTGTTCTCGATCGGCGATGAGGATATCACAGCCGGCGAGTTCTACGACACGCTGTTTAACGAAATGGGCGTAGCCGGCGTTTATCAGTTCATGGAGAAAGCGGTCGTTGACCCTTCCATTGAAACCACCGAGGAAATGAAGACGCAGGCCAAGAGCTACGCCGATTCCATTACCGCTCAGTATCAGTCCACTTATGGCGATGAGTACAAGGACATGCTGCTGACGGCGCTCAACGGCGTGGGCTACAGCAAGCTTTCAGAGCTGACCGACTACTTCATCCATATCCAGAAAACACAGCAGATGATCAAGGATTACATCAACAATCATGCCGACGAATACATTCCGGCCTATGTCGAAGCCAAGAAGCCGCGGATTGTTAGCCATATTCTAATTAAGATGGATGATCCGGCGAATCCAACCGAAGAAGAAACGAATCGTGTCAATGCCGTTAAGGATGCCTTAGCCAGCGGCCGGGATTTCGGGGAAGTTGCTCAGGAATTATCTGAAGATTCAGGATCTGCCGTTCAGAATGGCTCAATCGGCTATATGGATGCGGATACGCAGTTGGTTTCACCGTTCTTAGAAACCGCTTTGGCGATGAATGAAGGCGATGTCAGCGAATGGATTCAGACAACTTACGGCTGGCACATCATTCAATGCGATGTTTCCGATGTTGAATCCTTAAAAGAATATGATGAATTCTACGATGCTTTGGCCACCTATTATCCAAACCTGCAGCCGAAGGTCGTCTGGGAAAAAGCCCAGGAAATGGATCTCGACTTCAAGGGCAATGAAGCGCTGCAGAACAAATTGCTGATCTACATGGGATTAAATGAAACAAACGAACCGGAAGATCAGCCGGAAAATACCGACAACGCTGACAACGCGGATGGCAATCAGGACAACGCTGAGGGGCAGCCGCAGGATAATCAGGATGAACAGGGAGGAAACGAATAATGAAGAAGCTAGTTCTTTTAGCCCTTGGGGCCTTATTGTTAGCGGGCTGCAGCGATGCGCGCGCGTCCCTGAAAGATCCGAAAACCGCAGTCTTCTCCGTCGGCGGTCAGACCTTGACCAAAGGTGAGATGTACAACTTCATGCTGGCTCGGGATGCCGGCTACTTCACGATCAATGAAGCGAAGAAAGTCATTTTTGAAAAAGAAGTTCCGGTTACCGATGAAATGCGCAGCGAAGCGGAAGAAACGCTGAACACGTATAAAACGATGCTGGGCGATTCCTTTGCCAGCTATCTGCAGTCTTACGGCTTTGCAGATGAAGAAGAGTATTTGAACAACAGTCTGTTATTGAGCCTGCAGTCGCAGGAATTGACCAAGGTTTATGTCAACGAGAAGTTCTCCGACCTGGTAACCCGGTATTCTCCTAAGAAAATCCGGATTATGCAGTTCACGGATCAGGATACTGCCAACCAGGCACTGGAACAGGTCAAGGGCGGCGCTAACTTTGAAGAAACAGCGACGAGCTTAGGTTCCAGCGTTTCTGCCGCAGAGACGATCGCCACGACGCAGAGCAGCTATGCCACCAACGTGCTGTCTTATCTGTCAGTGATCACAGATCCGACCTTGTCGGATGTCATCGCGGATGACAACGGCGCTAATTTTTACATCATCCAGGTCATTGCCACGGATGCCAACAGCTTCAAGGACGAAGCTGTCGATACGATCTCCGCGATCAGCGCTCTGTCTTCGGAGTCTTCCATCTACTACTTTGAAAAATACAACTTCACCGTGTATGACAAGACGATCTTTGATCAGCTGCAGTCCAATTATGCAGACTATCTGATTCAGGCGAAATCAAAATAAACGCAGAAAGACCTGAGGTTTTGCATAAGCAAAAATCCCAGGTCTTTTTTATTGTTTCAGACCATAAATTGTTTTCTTATTCTCATACTGAATAAGCATCGCGAATATTTTTCCAATCCCTGCGTCAAAGCTGGAAAACCATTCCGCTTTCCTCTATAATAAAGGACATGGAGGAATAGGAATATGGAGAAAGCAAAAGTTTATACAACAGATTTGAGAACACATGGAACCACCAGTCTGTTAGACAAGCTGGAACGCTTAGTCAAACAGGCCGGAATTGAAAATCTGGACTTCCAGGATAAATATGTCGCGATTAAAATTCACTTCGGAGAACCGGGAAATCTTGCTTATCTGCGGCCTAATTATGCCCACCGCATCGTTGATGTCATTAAAGCCCTCGGCGGTAAGCCGTTTTTAACAGACTGCAATACGCTTTATGTCGGCGGCCGTAAAAACGCCTTGGATCACATTGAATCAGCCTACCAGAATGGCTACAACCCGTTCAGCTGCGGCTGTCACATCCTGATTGCGGATGGGTTGAAGGGAACGGATGAAGCGTTAGTTCCTATCCATCAGAAACATGTTCAGGAAGCCAAGATCGGCCGGGCCATCATGGACGCCGATATCTTCATTACGATGACCCATTTCAAAGGGCATGAATCGACGGGGTTCGGCGGTGCGCTGAAGAATATCGGCATGGGCTGCGGCTCCCGTGCCGGGAAGATGGAAATGCACAGCAGCTCCAAGCCGCAGGTGAATCCGACTCAGTGCCGCAGCTGCGGGATGTGTCAGAAGATCTGTGCTCACAGCGCATTGAGCTTTGATAAGAATCACAAGATGCATATCGATCACAGCCGCTGTGTAGGCTGCGGCCGCTGCATCGGCATGTGCAACTTTGATGCGATCGAACCGATGAATGATGAAGCCAATGATATCCTCAATGAGAAGATCGCTGAATACTCCCTGGCTGTTGTTCAGGGCCGTCCTCACTTCCATATCAGCTTTATTATGGATGTTTCGCCTTGCTGTGACTGTCACGCTGAGAATGACCTGCCGATTGTTCCGGATATTGGAATCTTCGCTTCCTTTGACCCCGTTGCTCTGGATCAGGCTTGCGTGGATGCCGTGAATCAGGCTCCAGTCATCGCTGGCAGCGTCTTAGATGAACATGCTCACGAGCATCATGATCACTTTACCGATACCCATCCGGATACCAACTGGCAGTCCTGCTTAGCCCATGCCGAAGAAATCGGATTGGGTGTCCGGGAATACGAATTAATTCACTGTTAAGGAGGAACTTCTATGTGCATTTTCTGCGATATCATTCACCACGAAATCCCATCCAAGGTCGTCTATGAAGATGATCAGGTCTTAGCCATCTTGGACATTGCTCAGGTCACGAAAGGCCACACGCTCGTCATGCCGAAGAAACATGTTGAGAACTTATTGGAATGCGATGACGAAACCGCGGCTCACTTAATTCAAGTCGTGAAAAAACTCGCCGTTCAAATTCAAGCAAGAACCGGCGCTGCCGCCATCAACATTCTCAACAACAATGGCGAACTGGCTGGCCAAACAGTCAAGCACCTGCACTTCCACATCATTCCTCGCTATAATGAGAACGATGCTTTCGTTTGTGAGTTCAAAGAATCAGAAAAACAGGATTTAGATGAGGTCTTAGCTCTGATCCAATAACGTCAAAAGGCATGGAAATCGAAGCTCCATGCTTTTTTCATGATTATAGATAAAGCAATAAGTAAGGTTCTATTTCACATGAAAACAAAAAATGAAATATCCTTTTTGATTTCTTATGATAATGCGCACAATAGAAATAAAGAAGCAATACGCATAACGAAAGAGATTCTCCCATATTAAACCCTAATCCTCAGGATAAGAATCAAGACAAAAACGATTCGAAAGTCCAAGAACTGGATTATAGCAAGCTGACCATAATATGTCAGGCAGCAACACGCGATCATGCCTCTATCAAAATACCGAAGGACACGCTTTTAGTAGCACTTAAAATTCCGGCTTCAGACGACAATTCTTTCCTTACACTAGATGACATTGCCAAGGTTTCCAGATATCTTGACTATGAGCAATTTCTCCAAGTAGTGGACTGGAAAACTCGAGTGCACATGGAAAAAACGTATCTGGTCGGATTGATATTCCAGATGTTTTTGGAACATGTGATACATCTAGGATGGCTGCTTTAGCAATACGGTCATCTATCAGAAAAACAGTATAGGCAAATTCGTATAATTTAAAATCAGCTCCGATTACAACTAAAAAATCGAAGTGAATACGAACACAGATCCTGAACTCACCAATATCAAAACAGGCGGCAATATTCCGATGAATAAACCCATTTCTGTCAAGATCTCTTCATCCCAGTCCTGCAAAAAGATCACCTTCAAACAATCGACCTGTGATCGCACCACAATTTACATACCAGGAGGCAGCAAAATAAAACTGACGGTTTCTTCGCAATATAAGAGAAGAGTCGATTGCCCTATAAGGTACGGAAATCAACGTTGAACGCATTTCTACAGAGATGTTTCATATCATAGAAGAAAGGTAGAAACAATTTACTCGAAATTTATCAAAGAAAAGGCTAGATATTCGCATCCAACCTTTTATTCGAGTTCTTCAACATCAACGCCCAAAGCTTTTGCCAGGGCTAAAGCTGATTTTAATGATAAATTCTCGACTTTTCGTTCACCATATTCTAATCGTTGCACTTGTGAAATACTCATATGAGCTCGCTCCGCCAATTCCTGCTGCGTCATTCCACGTACAAGACGCAGATTACTGATTGAAGTCTTCTTTACTGGTTTCTGAAGCGCAGCTAATATTTCTACAGTCTTCTGAATATCCGCTTCATGAAGCGTAGGATACAACCTCTGCAGCATTCGAATACTAACACTCCTCCATATCTCTGAAAAGGATTTCGCTGTATACCATTGATAATAAGCGAGTACCCATCCGCACCAATACAGGTCGCTTCGTTCTTCTCTCCATGCTGGCTGAGGAAATTCATCCTTGTAATCCATCGATAGCAGAATCATGTAGGCTAACTCTGGTCCTGACTTTCCAGAAACAATCGCGGCCTCCCCAGCTTCAAAGCGACGAGCTACATCACTCTGAACAAACATTTTCCAAAATCCATCAGGATCATAGCCACAATCCAAGCAAGCGTATTCAAGCATGTCGCCCATGCGGATCATAGCACCTTCTACATACATTTCATCGTAAGCGCGTATCATCAGCTTTCACTCCTTGCCGCATCATATCCAGCATATACAGTTCATCTGTACCATAGCTTGGTCTACGTTCACTATTTAAATATTCAAATCGTGCAGCTTTATCTCTCTTGGATCTTAACACAAAGTATTTGCTTCTCGGTACACTTTCTGCATGAATAAATCGAATTTGTTCAAATGCTGCTGGCGAAATCAAAACAAACTGTTCACCTAAATTTCCGAGCCACATTGCCTTTTCCAGCTTCTTCACCGATATTGCATTATTCAGAAAATCCTCCGCAAAAGAGAAATAAGAATCATCCGCACGATAGCCTATGATCACATCGCAAGAGGTCGTATTAACCGAAAAATTCTCTAACAAGTATTCCTTTGCGTCTTTTGCGATAGAATTTGTCAACCGGAATGTACGATTCTTTAAGAGTACAGTTAACCAATGGAGTATTGTAAAATTCGCAGCATTCAAATTCAAGATATCCAATCCAGCAGTATCCATTTCGTAAGCATTGACAAAACCATCATGTTCTGCCGTACAGCTCCATTCTTTAGCCAGTTCAATAGCTTCAGTACAATAAAAGCCTAATCCATAATCATTATATGGCTTTCCTTTCCCATACTCTGGTTTTTCAATCTTATCTTTCGATCCATGATAAATTAACATTTCTACTCTCCTCTCGCCAATGACACTATACCCCCATTTGGGGGCTGTAGTCAAACGATAACAAAAATTAGACAAAATATTCATAGTTGTTTTGGCTTACTTACACCACTCTAAGCAAAAAAAGCAGGAAGGATAAAGCGTTATATATAACGTTTCATCCTTCCTGCTTCGTTGTATGGAAATTCTATTCCTACCCTAAGTCGGATAATAACCATAAATACCACTGTTTTCTCTTTTTAAATCACAAATTATTCTTTAATTTATATCTAGGTATCTATTTTTTTTATAAATTTAATAGATAAGTTCCTTGCTTACAAGTTAAATCACCATCTAATTTAAAATAATCAAGAGTATCCCTCACTATCCCTTTCAGATCTCTGTCATTATATCCGTATGAAGAATTATTCAAATGTTTTTTTGCTAATTCAATAATTCTATGTTCAGTAAACTCCGCCTCCTGTCTTAAAATCAAGCCTGTAACTAAATTTTGGACATCTTGTTTGTTTTCAACCTTGCTAATGTTTATAAAGCACATAATATACCTCCTATAAATATTCTAATACTCAAAACTTCCATTATCAAGAAAAATCGAATTAAAGTGAATGGCAATGATATTAAACATTATTTATATTCACTAATATACAAGTGTTTTTTTCAGAATTCAATTAAACTCAATAAATTCAAGAAAATAAATACTTCTCATTTAAAAATATTATTAAACATTCGTTTAAACTTGTTATTTTCACTTTCCTTTTTATCTGAATTATTATCTTCTTTAACACTATGGTAGAATAACTCTTGAATTCTTTTATTTAGTGCCCTTGCGATCTCTTCTGAAGCCTCATTTAGAATATCTTCACCTATTTTATTAATATCACTATCAAGATTTGTTGGCATATAGTATATACTAATAAACGGAATATCGTGTCGTAGTAAACCTATAAGAACCTGCAATCTATCATTTTGATCTATCTCTGGCTTTCCTTGTTCTCTATACAAAAAAATTTCTTTGAACACTTCACGATGATCTGGTAATCCTACTTTATCCCTACCTTTATTTATGAAAACTTTATACTGCTTTATTTGCTTCTTTTCATTCTTGCTTTTTTCTAGAGCCGCTTCAATAAGTTGCTTTAGATCATGATCAATAGGAGCGAATACTTTGTCTATTATTTCAAGATCACCATATTTTTTTAGTTCATCTAATTTGGCAAGACGAATTAGCGAATCTCTAGCATTAGATTTTTTATTTGACAGAATATTTTCATCATATACTTTTTCGTTATACTCTTCTGCATATTTCTTTTGTTCTTTTTCATATAAGCTTTTTCTCTTTTCATCTGTTAGATCGACTTTTTCAAGGATTTTTTCAGCAAAGTTCTTACTATCAATTCCTCGTTTGAGTAAAAATTCTTCTAAATCTTCTTCTAAAGATTTATTATTAAAGGAATTATTGTTATTCAAATTTACTAATGCTTTTTGAAAGACTGATATAAGCCAAGAATCATTCCATTGAATAATTCTTAATTTTTTATCACCCGCTGATTTACTAAACACTTTCCAAAGCATGCATATTTCTGGATTGATACAATCTTTATCCTCTTTTTTTGATAGATAATCTCTTGCAATTTCATAAAGAGAATTTTGTAGAGCAAAAGCTGTTCGATTGGAACGATGATGAAAATTAATTCTAAGAAATGTTTTATACCTCAAGATTAATAGATCTTCAATATCCACATTCATTTTTTCGGGATATGCTATCAAAAATGTATCTTTATGATCTTCATCATTGTATTTTTCAGGACAAAATAGCATTGCGGAATTAATCAGCCTTTTATAAGGAATTCTACCCCAATCAACGCCACTGTTAATAGAATCACGTATGATGTAATCAAATCGATCTGCATCTAATGTTCCATCAATAATAGTGTGGAATGATTGGAAGAAATTATTAGTGTCAGAAATAATTGCAATAGCAAATTCAGTTACTATGATATAGTAAAGAATACCTGCAAAAACTTCGTTTTCATTTTCTTGTGACAAACTGCTATATATAGATTTTAATTTATTAGGAATAACATCATTTAAAGCATCTATAAACAGTTTAGATCCAATTCGCTCATGAATTGGAGCTTTATTTTCTGCTTTGTTTGTTAAGATAGAATGTACTTGAAAAGATATGTTTTCATCTGTATCTACAAATGGCTCCAAGCATTTTTTCATAACACTGAACTTTTTTTTATCCCATGTTGGATTTTCATCATAATAAAGCTTTTGAAGCACCTCTTCTACAATGTGACTATACGGTGGATGACCAACATCATGAAATAACGCGACAAGTCTTATTGCCTCTAACAAACATCGATATAAAAAAATCTCTCTTAATTTTACCTCACCTAAATTATTATCTCCTTTCATATTCTGAAAATAATATTGAAAATAATCCAAAGCCGAATCTGAGAAAATGCCATTTTTCATAGCTACACTAATTTTTTCATCTACACAATTAAATATTTCTTCATCTGTTTTATCTGCTACATCCATGCTGAACACATGATCAATAACACTCATACCTGTCTGACCGA
>OAWV01000521.1_pt1 | contig 29774 bp, 29 predicted proteins | sample 1495551 | NCBI WGS metagenome assembly OAWV01 (sample SAMEA2580245, study PRJEB22360) | human gut metagenome | biome: human gut; feature: human-associated habitat; material: faeces | place: Denmark | collected 2008/2010 | reverse complement strand
TGCCCTACAATCCCGACGACAATTATCGCCAGTACCAAAAGAGCCATTACGCAAGTTCCTCTTTTTTCCTTACGCAAATATTTCTCATGTCTGTTTCGGATTCTACGCTTCTCCCAATCGGGGAGTGCTTTTCTTCTGTTCCAGTTCACTATGTATCACCTCCTTCTAATCGTTTTATCGCCTCTTCCCTACTAATACCGATATATCTTGCTACTTCCGTTATCGTAGATTCGTAGCGATGTTTAGCTTGTCCTGTCTTTGTAACTCTTGCAAACTTCCAATATCCGTGTTTGATATTGTAACGGACTCGATTTACGCTACACCCGATTATCTTCGCAATTGCCGGTGCTTGTATGATTTCGCTCATGCTTATCACCTCCTAACTTGTATTTTGCTTTGTCATCTCCTATACTGTAGATACAGGTGTTGAAGCACCGAGTATCACGAAAGGAGAACTGCTAATATGAAATTAAATTATGATTGTTGTCGTGACATTTTGCTTTTTTTAGAAGAAGCATCCTATAATGAAACCGTGCCATTTGCTTCTATAAAAACTTCTTTAGTAAAGTATGATGAATACACTCTATCTTACGCTTGTATAAAGTTATACGAAGCACATATGATTGATGGGAATTTTATTCAATACGATAGTTCAAATATGCCTATCGTACATTCCATAACAGATATCACAATATTAGGGCATGAATTTTTATCAGAAATCCATGAAGATACTGTTTGGAATGGAGTAAAATCCGTTGCAACTAAAATAGGTGTCACATCCATGTCTGCTTTAACTCAAATTGCATCATCTGTTGTTACCGAACTAATAAAAGCTCATTTTGGGTTTTCTATTTAAGCAAGTGTTTTACAACATATTGGGTACATTCTTTCAATTCTTCATCATTCGGAAGCTCGTACCCTTTTTTCTTAATGTAATAAATCAACGCCGTGCATGAAACATACCTCGTAAGCCACCCAATCCCGCATATAATTGTCGTTGTAATAAAGAACGCTATCATCTCTCCGCCTCCTACTTTAAGAAATACTCAATGCTTACTCCGAAGTAATCAGCTATGCAATTTCATTTAATGAAATCTGTGCATTTACATTATCAATCATTTCTTTCAAATATGTAGGCACTTCGTACATATCAATGCATTCGTGAGCTTCATAGATATACTTACGTTTTAACGCTTTGTATGATTTTGGTTTTCCATCATCTGAATAAATTCCAAACTCTCTCTTAATTTGGTCGTAAATATCTCGATACACTTTTGAACGGATATTGCTATCCTTGTATGCTTCTGATTTCTTCCCACCAAGAACTGCCACACCTTTTCGTTTTACATGATTGGAAAGTTCGTCTGCTTCACTTCCGTACAATGGAATATCAAACTCCAACTTATCCATTCGACTTTCGATTTTCACAAGCTTTTCATCATGCATAAGAATTGCTTTCATTTCTGTAGAAAGATTTTTCATAAAGTCACTTGCTTTGAAATATGTATTCACTAACTGACGTTGGACTTCCCAAGCCAAATCATCTGTAAACGATTTGACTAACATAAGATATCCTTGTTCTGTCATAAGTACCAAACCATTTGGAGCTGTAATACCAAATTCATTTTGTGCTTCGAACGAATTTCGTACGAAGTAATCGTTGCCTTCAAGCAAATGCTTCTTATTAGTATTGAAATTTCTTCGTGCAGTTCCTTCAGGTCTTTCATGTACAAGGTCAATATCTTTTAAAGTAACTACTCTCTGACCTTTAAATTCCTTTGTTGAAATCTGTTGATTTCCAATTTTGATTAATTCGTTCATTTGATCTCCTTTCTACTCAAGAAAATAATCTACTGATACATCGAAGTAATCTGCTAGAATTTTTAGCTTATCTACTTTTGGAGTGCTTCTGCCCGATTTCCAGTCCGAGAACGTTGATTTTGTAATTCCAGTATCTTCGGACACTCTATAATCCGTTACGCCCTTTTCACTTCTTAAGCTAACGTATTTTTCATACATTTTTTCACCTCATTTCCGAATTTTACTATTGTAATTAGTTCGGAAATCAGATATAATATATTTACCAGATATATTCTACAAAATAGAGTTGCCTATTTGTTTTGATTTCCGAACCTTATAGGCTTATTATAGTACGGTTTTCAGAACTTGTCAATGCTATTTTGTACGGATTTTAAAACTTTTTTTATTTGAGGTGAAATTATGTATGAAATTTATTGTACGTTAAGAGATAGTAGAGGTTTGAAAGATTCCGATGTAGCAAAAGCGACTGGCATAACTAAGTCTACATTTTCAGATTGGAAAAACGGACGTAGTAAACCTAAAGATGAGAAATTATTAAAAATCGCAGATTTTTTTGATGTTACTTTAGATTATTTGAGGACTGGCGAAAATTCTTATCAGCAAGACGGGTACTACCTAAACGAAGAAACCGCAGAAATGGCACAAACATTGTTTGAAAATAAAAATCTGCGTGTACTTTTCGATGCGGCGAAGGATGCTACACCGGAAGACTTAGAAACAACATATAATATGCTTATGGCATTAAAGAAAAAGGAACGTGGTAATAATGAATTTTGATTATCAGATATTTTTTATGCCTGATATGAAAGTCAACGAAGTGGTAACGGAAAACGAAGACGGAAGTTATACTATATTCATAAACAACAACTTATGCGATGACAAGAAATTGAAATCCATAAATCATGCATTCAACCACATCATGAACGATGATTTTCGAAAGAATTGCATACAACAAATTGAGTGTAAGGCTCACATGGTATAACCGCTACGCTAATTGTTTGCTCTCCACATAACTTTGTAAAGCATGTGTAAGGCTCACATGGTATAACCGCTACGGCGTTATATAATAAACAGGAAAGAGGGAATGGGAAATGGAAGAAAAGGAACAAACATTTAATCACGAGCAAGAGTTAGAAAATTCCGAAACGCCGGCATCTTCTAACGATGAAAACGCAGATGTAATTTGGCAATTCAAGAAAATTCAAAGACAGCGAAGAAAAAGAACAGCACGTAAAGTTATTAAAATTACAACTTGTATAGTAATAGGAGTTCTGTTTGTATTTTTATTATTCGCAACAATCGGCGGTGTAATGAAAACGGATGAATTAGAAAAAAAGATTTCGTATTTGGAGGATGAAAAAGAAGAAATCTCCGAAGAACTTGACTCATTAAGAAGTGACTATAATGATTACAAGAAAAAAATGCAACCATATGAGGAATTAGAAGCAGCAGAGGCGCAAGCAAGGTTGGATGAAGCTAAAAAAGCTGAAGAAGACAAAAAAGCGCAAGAAGTAGCCGAAGCAGAAGCAGCCACAAAAGCTGCTGCCGAGGAACAGGCGAAGAAAGATGCTATTGTAAAAGCATCTACGGAGCAAAAAAACGCATTAAACAAAGCAAAAGATTACTTAAGTTCAATGCCATTCTCGCACAGCAGACTAATTCAGCAATTAGAATACGAGGGATACAGCAATGAATCCGCAACATTTGCCGCCGACAACTGTGGAGCAGATTGGAATGAACAAGCTGCAAGAAAAGCAAAGAATTATATGGACTCAATGTCCTTCTCTCGTCAAGCTTTGATTGATCAGCTACTTTATGAAGGCTTTAGCAATGAACAGGCTGAATATGGAGTCTCGACGGTTGGATATTAAATAAAAAAGCCGTCCCTGCACCAACAGAGACGGCTCACATACATCCGAAGATGTACATCCATATTGCAAATATATTGTATCATCTTCGGAAACACCCGTCAACGGAACATATTTTCGTTTGGTGTTATTTTTATACCCAAATTTAATATAAGGAGATGATTATATGGCAAAAAGAAAGAAATATCCAAAACTCCCAAACGGCTACGGGCAGATTCGCTATTTAGGCTCTAACAGGCGCAATCCCTATGGTGTTTATCCTCCAGCAACAGAAGAATACCCTAATGGACAGATGAAGCCACAGAAAGCACTCTGCTACGTTCCTGACTGGACAACAGGATTTGCAGTATTGACTGCATACAGAGCTGGAACGTATATACAGGGGATGGAAAAGGATTTTGCGGAGATTAATAATTCGCAAAGTGCGGACAAGTTTATACAGAATCTCCTCGCAAATTACAATCTGATGCAAGGGATTGAGGAACGACGAGAGAAAGAAAAGACATTCGAGGAAATCTTTAAAGAATACTATTTAGACAAATTTAAGGAAGAATACGGACACAGCGGAAAGAAAAAGAGCATGGAGTACAGCATGATAGCCGCTTACAAGAATTGTGCATTACTACACGACAGAGAATTTACATCTTTGACTAAAAACGACCTACAGGAAATTGTAGATGGATGCGAATTAAAACACTCCTCCCTCGAATTAATCGTAACTTTGTATCATCAGATGTACCGTTACGCTCTTGCTAATGATATTTGCGAAAAGGACTACTCACAATTTATTAGCATCGAAAAACCGGATGACGATGAAAGTGGAGTTCCGTTTTCCGCAAAAGACTTGAGCGTGTTATGGCAGCACAAAGACGATGAAGTCGTTGAGTTCCTGCTGATCATGTGCTACTCAGGATTCCGTATTTCAGCTTACGAGACGATAGAAGTAAATCTAAAAGATAAATACTTCCGTGGTGGCGTTAAAACCGTTGCGGGGAAAGATAGAGTTGTGCCGATTCATTCTGCTATTCTTCCACTTGTGAAACGTCGAATGAAGCAGTGTGGCAGATTAATAGAGATTGAGCCACATAGATTTAGGACGCAAATGTACAATACGCTAAAACAGCTCGGAATCGAAAAGCACACTCCGCACGATTGCCGGCACACATTCTCGGCATTATGTGAAAAATACGGCGTAAGGGAAAATGATAGAAAGAGAATGCTCGGACATTCCTTTAAGGACATAACGAATAAAAAATACGGGCATCGGGAATTGAGCGACCTCCGAACAGAGATTGAAAAAATAAAGGTGGATTTGTTGTAAACGTGTTGTAAACGATAACGTTATATATATTCGTTTTTAATTGTATCTCGTTGTATTCTCACACCGAAAAACCGCATGGTTGACAGCTTTGTCGGTATTTTCTTGTAAACCACAACCTTTTATAAAATCGGTGCAAATTTAAGAACCCCTTAAAAAAATGTTACATATTTGCTACATTTTTCTACATTTTTGTTGTAAAAAAGAAGACTGCAAATCCATCTCTGAACCTGCAGCCTTTTTCCTATTCAATCACACGAACTCTTAAAACATCCTTTATCGTGCCCAATTTTTCTTTAATCTCTTCGTTCAATCCGCCTTCAATATCAATCATCGTATAAGCGTATTCCTTCTTACTCTTATTTGTCATGTCAGAAATATTCACTCCTGCCTCTGCAAGCAAGGTTGTGAACTGACCAATCATATTCGGCACATTGTGATGAAGAATTGTGATTCTTGTCTTATCTCCGCGGTATCCCATATCGCAATTCGGATAATTCACAGAATTGTGGATATTTCCATTTTCCAAAAAGTCCATCACTTCTTTCACTGCCATCTTTGCACAGTTGTCTTCTGATTCCGCTGTAGATGCACCGAGATGTGGAATTACAATTGTTCCTTTCACGCCTGCCACTAATGGATTTGGAAAATCTGTCACATAGCGTTTTACCTTTCCGCTTTCCAGGGCGTCAATCATATCCTCTTCATTTACAAGCACATCTCTCGCAAAGTTCAGCACAACAACATCTTTCTTCATCAGACTAATCGCATCTTTATTGATCATTCCTTTTGTGCTGTCCATTGCAGGAACATGGATTGTAATATAATCACATTCTTTGTACAACTCATCTACCGTCTTTGCGTGATAAATATTTCTAGACAATTTCCAAGCTGCATCTACAGAGATATAAGGGTCATAGCCATAGACATCCATACCGAGATGCGCCGCTGCATTGGCAACAAGCACTCCGATTGCTCCAAGTCCGATTACTCCAAGTTTTTTTCCTTCCAGCTCGCACCCTGCAAATGCCTTCTTTTGCTTTTCCGCATGCTTCGCCACATCGCCGTCTTCCTCATGCTCCTGCACCCAGTTGATTCCGCCGATGATATCTCTTGACGCGAGCAGCATACCGGCAATCACAAGTTCTTTCACACCATTTGCATTCGCTCCCGGTGTATTAAATACAACAATTCCTTCTTCTGCACATCTGTCAAGCGGAATATTGTTGACGCCCGCTCCTGCACGCGCAATCACTTTCAATTCTTTATCAAATTCCAACTCGTGCATTGCAGCGCTTCTCACAAGCACTGCATCCACACCCTCTAATGTTCCTTCTGCTTCATATTCGCCTGTAAATTGGCTTAAACCAACTTCCGCGATTGGATTTAAACAATGAAATTTATACATAATTACAGATTCTCCTCCTCAAATTTTTTCATAAAGTCCACGAGCGCCTGAACGCCTTCTTCCGGCATTGCATTGTAAATACTTGCCCTCATACCGCCGACACTTCTATGTCCTTTCAGATTTTCAAGTCCTGCCGCCTTTGCTTCCTTCACAAATTTTGCATCCAGTTCAGCATCTCCTGTCACAAACGGTACATTCATCAAAGAACGGTCTTTCTTCTCCACCGTTCCCTTGAACAGCTTACTCTCATCAAGAAAATCATAAAGAATCTTTGCTTTTCTCTCATTTCTTTCCTTCATCGCCTCTAAACCGCCCATCTCTTTGAGCCATTTGAACACTTTCCCGCACATATAAATTCCATAAGCCGGAGGTGTGTTATAAAGAGAATCTGCATCAGCATGTGTCTTATATGTGAGCATCGTAGGTGTTCCCGGGAGCACATCTTCTGTAATCAAATCTTCGCGGATAATCACAATAACTACACCTGCAGGTCCGATATTCTTTTGTACACCACCATAAATAATTCCATATTTGCTGACATCTACCGGCTCTGATAAAAAGCAGGATGATACATCGGCTACAAGTGTCTTTCCTTTTGTATTTGGCAGTTCCTTAAATTTGGTTCCATAAATCGTATTATTTTCACAAATATACACATAGTCTGCATCTTCTGAGATTGGAAGATCTGAACAATCTGGTATGTAAGAAAATGTTTTATCTTCTGAAGAAGCAATTTTATTGACCTTACCATATTTTGCTGCTTCCTGGTATGCTTTTTTTGCCCATTGTCCAGTCACAATGTAGTCCGCCACCTTGTTTTTCATCAAGTTCATCGGAATCATCGCAAACTGCTGTGACGCTCCTCCCTGCAAAAACAGCACTTTATAGTTATCCGGAATATGCATGAGCTCTCTTAAATCCGACTCCGCCGTTTTGATAATCTCCTCAAACGCTTTCGATCTATGACTCATCTCCATAACCGACATTCCGCATCCCTTGTAATCTAACATCTCTTCTGCCGCTGATTTTAGAACACTTTCTGGCAATACTGCCGGTCCTGCTGAAAAATTATACACTCTGCTCATTTTTTATTCCTCCACTTCATTTTTATTTTTCTAAATCTTCTTCACTAAATGCCTCGCTGATCGCAGCCCCTGGTGCAACCATCGGCCATACTTTTTCATCACTGTCGATCTGGCAGTCAATCACAACCGGTCTCCCCATAGCCAGCGCCTCCTGGAAAGCTTTTTGAAACTCTTCCCGTGTCGCCGCACGTATTCCGACCGCCCCCATTGCTTCTGCCAATTTTACAAAGTCTACCGCATCATTTAACACGGTTGCAGAATAACGCTTTTCATAAAACAGCGTCTGCCACTGACGCACCATGCCAAGTACATGGTTATTTACCACGACTTGAATGATCGGAATATTGTATCTTGCCGCTGTTGCAATCTCATTCATATTCATTCGGAAACATCCATCTCCGGCAACATTGACCACGGTCTTGTCCGGCATCCCCATCTTTGCTCCGAGCGAAGCGCCAAGTCCATAGCCCATTGTCCCAAGACCTCCCGAAGTTAAAAACGTTCTCGGTTTTGTGTATTTATAAAATTGTGCAGCCCACATCTGATGCTGTCCGACTTCTGTTGTAATGATTGCGTCTCCGTTAGTCTGTCTGTATATTTCTTCCACAATATACGGTCCTGTAAGTCCTTCCGGATGATACGTCAGAGGATGTTTCTCTTTATATTCCTCAATCTGCTGTTTCCATTCCTCATGACTTTGCTGTTCCACCTTTTCATTCAGGATTATCAGAACTTCTTTGATATCTCCGGTCACACTCGCATCTGTGAGAATATTTTTATCTATTTCTGCCGGATCAATATCAATTTGCAGAATTTTCGCATGATGTGCAAATTTCTTTGCATTTCCAGTCACACGGTCACTGAACCTTGCACCGACCACGACCAAAAGGTCACATTGGCTCACTCCAAAATTCGACGCTTTCGTTCCATGCATTCCAAGCATTCCAGAGTACAGCTCATCTGTTCCCGGAAATGCTCCTTTTCCCATCAGAGAATCCGCCACAGGCGCATCAATTTTATGTGCAAATTCCACTAAAGACTCACTTGCTCCTGACAAAACTGCTCCGCCACCCACAAAAATATATGGTTTCTTGGCTCTCTGAATCATTTTCACCGCTGTTTCAATCTCATCTTCATCGATTTTCTTTCTCTGAATATCTGTGACGTCAATTTCTACTTTTTGATATTCACTCAGATTTGCAGTCACATCTTTCGGAATATCGATCAGAACTGGTCCCGGTCTTCCTGTCCTTGCAATCAAAAACGCTTTTCGAATCGTATCCGCCAATTTATCGACATCTTTGACGATATAATTGTGCTTTGTAATCGGCATTGTAATGCCTGCGATATCTATTTCCTGAAAACTATCTTTTCCAAGCAGGGAAACACCTACGTTACAGGTAATCGCCACTACTGGAATGGAATCCATATACGCCGTCGCAATCCCGGTTACAAGATTCGTGGCTCCCGGTCCACTTGTTGCAAGGCAGACACCTACTTTCCCGGTTGCTCTTGCATATCCGTCTGCTGCATGTGCAGCTCCCTGTTCGTGGGAAGTCAATATATGACAAATCTCATCGCTATGTTTATATAACGCATCGTATACATTTAAAATCGCACCTCCCGGATATCCAAATACAGTATCCACTCCCTGCTCTTTCAAACATTCGATCACGATTTCTGCTCCTGTTAATTGCATCTGTCTTTCTCCTTCTCTTTATCTTGGGATTTCTAATACAGCTCCTCTGTTTCCGGATGTCACCAGCGCCGCATATCTTGCCAAATAACCTGTTGTAACCTTTGGTTTTCTTGGTTTCCACTCTGCTTTCCTTTTTGCAAGCAGCTCATCCGAAACAGCCAGCTCTATTTTATTTTCCGGGATATTGATCTTAATGATATCGCCTTCTTCCACTAACGCAATTGGACCTCCCACTGCTGCTTCCGGAGACACGTGTCCGATGGATGCACCTCTTGATGCGCCACTGAAACGCCCATCCGTAATCAACGCCACACTGGAGCCGAGTCCCATACCGGCAATTGCCGATGTCGGATTGAGCATCTCCCTCATTCCAGGTCCTCCTTTCGGTCCCTCATAGCGAATGACAACCACATCACCTGCGACAATTTTTCCGCCTTTGATTGCGGCAATCGCATCTTCCTCACAGTCAAACACTCTCGCCGGACCTTCATGTACCATCATCTCTTCCACAACCGCCGAACGTTTTACAACGCCGCCATGTGGTGCAAGGTTTCCTGTGAGCACTGCAAGACCACCTGTTTCACTGTATGGATTTTCAATTGGTCTTATGACATCCGGATCTTTGTTGACACAGCCCTCAATGTTCTCACCAACTGTTTTTCCAGTTACGGTCATGCACTCTGTATATAAAAGATTCTTTTTATTTAACTCATTCATCACTGCATACACACCGCCTGCCTCGTTCAGGTCTTCCATATACGTGTGTCCTGCCGGTGCGAGATGACAGAGGTTCGGGGTCTTTGCACTGATCTCATTTGCAAATGTGATATCAAAATCCATTCCAATCTCATGTGCAATCGCCGGAAGATGTAACATACTGTTTGTCGAACAGCCCAGCGCCATATCCACAGTAAGTGCATTCAAAATCGCCTTTTCTGTCATAATATCTCTTGGCCTGATATTTTTCTCCCACAGCTCCATCACTTTCATTCCTGCGTGTTTTGCAAGGCGGATTCGTTCGGAATACACCGCCGGAATCGTTCCATTTCCTTTCAATCCCATACCAAGCACTTCCGTCAGACAGTTCATGCTGTTTGCCGTGTACATACCGGAGCAGGAACCACAAGTCGGACATGCTTTGCTCTCAAATTCCTGTACATCTTCTGCAGTCATCGTTCCCGCCGCATAGGAACCAACTGCCTCAAACATACTCGAAAGGCTTGTCTTGCATCCCTTCACTCTCCCCGCAAGCATCGGACCTCCGCTCACAAAAATCGTCGGCACATTGATTCTTGCTGCTGCCATCAAAAGTCCCGGTACATTTTTATCACAGTTCGGAATCATGACAAGCGCATCAAACTGATGTGCCATAGCCATCGCTTCCGTGGAATCTGCGATCAGGTCTCTTGTGACAAGAGAATATTTCATACCGATATGCCCCATTGCAATTCCGTCACAGACTGCAATTGCCGGAAACATAACAGGCGTTCCACCAGCCATTGCCACACCCATTTTTACCGCATTGGCAATCTTGTCAAGATTCATATGCCCCGGCACAATCTCATTGTAAGAACACACGATTCCCACTAACGGTTTTTCCAACTCTTCTTCTGTATATCCTAATGCATTGAACAACGAACGGTGCGGTGCCTGCTGCATTCCTTTTGTTACTGTATCACTTCTCATATCTGTCTCTCCCTTCGTTACGCAATTCTTTCACAGATCAGATCACCGATTTTCGCAGTGCCAACCTGTTCTTTTCCTTCTGACATGATATCGATGGTACGGTACCCATCTTTTAATACCTGACTGACTGCTTTCTCAATTGCATCCGCCTCTTTATCTAAGTCAAATGAAAATCTTAACATCATCGCCGCAGACAGTATTGTGGCAATCGGATTAGCAATTCCTTTGCCTGCAATATCCGGTGCCGAACCGCCGCTTGGCTCATATAGACCGAATTTTGTATCGTTCAAACTTGCCGAGGCAAGCATTCCGATTGAACCTGTCACCATGCTTGCCTCATCGGACAAAATGTCTCCAAACATGTTTTCTGTCAAAATCACATCAAACTGCTTTGGATCTTTTACAAGCTGCATCGCACAGTTGTCGACAAGCATATGTTCCAAAGCAACTTCTGGATATTCTTTTGCAATCTCCTCAACAATCTTTCTCCATAATCTGGAAGAATCAAGGACATTCGCTTTATCCACACTGATCACTTTTTTTCTTCGTTTCATCGCGATCTCAAATGCTCTCTTTGCAATTCTTCGAATCTCATTCTCATTGTAGGTAAGTTCGTCACATGCGGTCATAACACCATCTATCTCTTCCGTCTTTCGATTTCCAAAATACAATCCACCCGTTAGTTCTCGCATGATCATCATATCAAATCCACCTTCGGTAATCTCTTCTTTTAACGGGCATGCTCCTTTCAATTCATCATACAGCACTGCCGGTCTTAAGTTTGCAAAGAGATTCAATTCTTTTCGAATCTTTAAAAGCCCTGCCTCCGGGCGTCTGTTTGGTTCCAACTGATACCACGGTGAAACTTTTGCATCTCCTCCGATAGAGCCCATCAAAACAGCGTCACATGATTTTGCTTCCGCTACAGTCTCATCTGTCAATGGTATCCCATGTACATCAATCGAGGCGCCTCCAAGCAATAACTCTTTATATCTGTATGTATGGCCGTACACTTCTCCGACCTTATCTAATACTTTCATTGCCTCTTCTACAATTTCAGGACCAATCCCATCCCCTTTGATAATTCCAACTTTCAATTCCATATATCTCTTCCCTTCTCTTGCAAAAGTTTATAGGTCTAATCATATCGTATTTTTATTCACGTTTCAACCCTTTAATACGGAAAAGTGTATTTTTTTAGAGTATACTCTGTTTTAAGGCCAAAAAAAGAGAAGGCTAAGCCTTCCCTTTACATTCACTTATTCTTCTGTATTTGCTTTTTCTACCTGCGTAATCGCTGCTTTCTGCATCGGAATACGGCAGTTCTTGTTATTACCAAACTCTACAATTACATCCTCGTCTGTAATATCAATGATTACTCCGTAGAATCCACTTGTTGTCAACACAGTATCACCTACTGCCAGTTCAGATAACATCAACTGTATTCTCTTCTGTTCTTTCTTTTGCGGACGCATCAGTAAGAACCAAAATCCCCCAAGAATTACTGCATAAAAAATAAGCAAAAATATTGGATTATTCATCTTATTTCCTCCTACTATTTTTAAACACTATGACCATCATACACAATCTATAGACATACATCAAGTGTTTTTTTAGATTTCATAATTTTTTTATACTTCCTGAATTCCCATTCCTGCAAGTTTTTCTCTTTTGTATTCTTTATAGCGTCCTGCTTCAATCGCAGCTCTGATCTCTTCCATCATATTGTTATAGAAATACAAATTATGCAACACACAGAGTCTCATTCCAAGCATCTCTTTTGCTTTCAAAAGATGTCTGATGTACGCTCTGCTGTATGTGCGGCATGCAGGACACTGGCAGCCCTCTTCAATCGGCGCGTCATCCAGCTCATATTTTGCATTGAACAAGTTTAATTTCCCCTGATTTGTATATACATGTCCATGTCTTCCGTTTCGGCTCGGATATACACAGTCAAAAAAGTCAACACCCCTGTCAACCGCTTCCAAAATATTTGCCGGAGTCCCTACACCCATCAGATACGTAGGTTTCTCAATCGGAAGATACGGCACAACCGCCTCCAAAATGCGATACATCTCCTCATGGGATTCTCCTACCGCAAGCCCTCCGACTGCGTATCCATCCAAATCCATCTTTGCAATCTCTTTCGCATGTTCAATACGAATATCTTCATAAATTCCGCCTTGATTAATTCCAAATAGCATCTGGTGCTGGTTGATCGTATCCGGAAGCGTATTCAATCTTGCCATCTCGGCTTTGCATCTTGCAAGCCATCTTGTTGTACGTTCCACTGAGTTCTGAATATATTCTCTTGTCGCCACACTGGATGGGCACTCATCAAATGCCATTGCAATCGTAGAAGCCAGATTGGACTGAATCTGCATACTTTCCTCCGGTCCCATAAAAATTTTTTTACCATCAATGTGAGAGTTAAAGTACACACCTTCTTCTTTAATCTTACGAAGTCCCGCAAGCGAAAACACCTGGAACCCACCGGAATCTGTCAGAATCGGCTTATCCCATACCATAAATTTATGAAGACCGCCTAACTTTTTCACCACTTGATCTCCGGGTCTCACATGCAGATGATACGTATTGGATAACTCTACCTGCGTCTTAATTCCTTGTAAATCTTCTGTAGATACGGCGCCTTTGATTGCCGCTGCAGTTCCTACATTCATAAATACAGGGGTCTGAATGACCCCGTGCACTGTATGGAACTCGCCTCGTTTTGCGAGTCCATCTCGTTTTAATAATTTATACATGTCTTTACCTCTTTACTTTTAATAATGAATCACGACCGGACACCCCACTTGAAGCATATCATACAATTGTCCTGCCAAAGCCGGCGGCATATTGATACAGCCGTGAGAACCTTTTCTCGTCTTATAAATCTCACCGCCAAACGCTGTCTGCCATTTGGCATCATGGAACCCAATTCCCGTCCATGTAACTCGCATCCAGTACTCTACCGGTGTCTCATATTCATAAGTTCCATCCGGTTTTTTATCACCGCGAAGTGTTTTATTTCTCATCTTCTCCAAAATAGTATATGTACCCTGTGGCGTCACACGTTCCGGCACTGGGATTCCGGTCACTACATCCGTCTCAAGCTTCACAGTTCCATCCACGATATACCACATATGTTGTGTCGTCAAATCTACTTCCAAATATGTCGTTCCAAAATCTTGTGCTCCATGTGATGCCGCTGTCTGCGAATACACCGGCTCTCTTTCCACCGCTTCACCGGACTTGATATTATTCACTAAAGTCTCGTATTCCGCGTCTTTATCAATCTCCCAGCCATATCCTCCGCCGGACACCTCTGCAGTCTTTCCCGTCGGTGTTGTAATCGTTCTGACTTTTCCAACCGTATTATACCGATTGCACAGTTCATCAATGTACGCTCCCATCGCATCTTCCGAGAATGTGACATTCATATTCTCATCTACCGTCATCCACTGTGAGATCAGAGATTTATCTACAACTGTTTTCGGTTCTACCGTATATGTAACAGAAGCGTTCAAATAACTATTCATGCTGTCTTTTGCAGAAATAACTTCTTTTGATTCCGTAGTGAACTTCGGTGCCACATAGCACTTCTCTTTGTCCAAATCTAATGTTGCTCTAAATTGTCCTACATAATCATGTAAAACTTTTAAAAATGTTTCCTGATCAATCTGCATTCCAAGCGTCTCAGCCTGAATCTCAAACTGCTCCCCGTTAAAAACCGGCTGTGCCGAAACCGGCGCTGTCTGGTTCTCTTCTTTCAAACATTCCAGAGACGCCATTTCCTGTTTCAGCTTGTCTTCATTATAGCTTACTTCCACCGTTGCCTGTGCGCTGTCATTTCCAAAAAATGCCGTAAACCATAAAAATGGATTCTGATTCTCCTTTACTTCTTCGACACCTTTTCCATTCTTGTATTGCAGATCAATCGCACTTCCCTGAATGGTCTCGGTCTTTCCATCTCTTTCTTTTAATGTCAGCGTATAATCACTCACCTGTTTCTTCATATAGTTTTCTACGTCTTTCACAGTCTTTCCTGAAAAACTGACATCATTGATCTTTGTTCCAAAGTAAAAATGGTTGATAAAAAAGAGAGAAAATCCCAAATAAATAAGACCTATTGCTCCTAAGATGCCTGCGATAATGATTCTGCCACGTTTCTTTTTCCCATGCTTTTTCCCATGGTTTTTGACTTCCTTATCGAAGCTTGTGTCATCATTCAAGAAGAAAATCTCACTCTCCGTCTCTTCCTCTGATTCTTCCTCTTCTTTCGACTCGGCAGTCTCCTCTGATTCCGAAGCTTTTGGCGTCTCTTCATCCTCTGAGTCAGCAATGCTTTCCATGATTTCTTTCATAGTTTCTTCTACGATCTCGTCTGATGATCTTTCTTCTTTTTGTCGTTCTTTATCGCTCATTTAGTATAACTCCTCTTATCCTTAATCCATATGTTGATATTATAATACGAACATATGGAAAAGTACAGTACAAAATCATTAATAATACTTAATAAAATTGTTACATTTCACGAACAACAATTGCTTTTTTCTCCAATTCATGTATAATAATATTTGTGTGCCTTCAGTTAAGAAATACTAAACTTTTTGTTTATTTTTACTTTTACAGGCGCACTCTACTACTCTGTTGCAGATTAGAAAGGATTACTTTATGAATATCGGAAATAAGATTAAAGAACTTCGAATCGAAAAAAATTTGACACAGGAAGAATTAGCTAATCGAGCAGAACTGTCGAAGGGATTCATCTCACAATTAGAGCGAAATCTGACTTCCCCTTCTATCGCAACTTTAATTGATATTCTTCAGTGCCTCGGTACAAATCTGACCGAATTCTTTGCCGAAGAGTCCGATGAACAGATCGTCTTTCGCAAAGATGATTTTTTTGTAAAAAAGGACACAGGACTTCGCAACACCATTGAATGGATCATTCCAAACGCTCAAAAGAATATGATGGAACCAATCCTGCTCACATTGGAAGCTGGAGGCTCCACTTACTTAGACGTCCCCCACGAAGGGGAAGAATTCGGTTATGTTCTGCAGGGAAGCATTCAGATCCATGTAGGCAAGAAAGTACACACTGCCAAAAAAGGGGAATCTTTTTACTTCATTCCCCATTCGGAACATTATATAACAGCAAATAAAACAAACGGTGCAAAGATTATATGGGTGACAACCCCACCGAGTTTTTAATACAAGGAGGATTTTATATGGCGAGAAAATTAATTGACATTTCACACATTTCGAAATCGTACGGAGACAACCTTGTGTTGGACGATTTGAACCTATATATTAATGAAAACAAATTTTTAACACTGTTGGGACCAAGCGGCTGCGGAAAGACTACACTGCTCCGTATCCTGGGAGGATTTGAGACTCCGGACAACGGGAAAATTATTTTTGACGGAAAGGATATCACCAACCTTGCCCCAAATAAACGCCAGCTTAATACGGTATTTCAAAAATACGCATTGTTTTCCCATATGTCTATTGCTGATAATATTGCATTTGGATTGAAAATCAAAGGCAAATCAAAAGCTTATATCAACGATAAAATCAAGTATGCATTAAAACTTGTAAATTTAGATGGATTTGAAAATCGAACTCCGGATTCTCTAAGCGGAGGTCAGCAGCAGCGAATTGCCATTGCACGGGCAATTGTAAACGAACCGAAAGTACTACTGTTGGATGAGCCTTTAGGCGCACTGGATTTAAAACTTCGCCAGGATATGCAGTATGAGTTAATCCGCTTAAAGAACGAACTCGGCATAACATTTGTCTATGTCACACATGATCAGGAAGAGGCGCTTACGATGTCTGACACTATTGTCGTCATGAATCAGGGTTACATCCAACAGATCGGGACACCGGAAGACATCTACAACGAGCCGGAAAATGCATTTGTTGCAGATTTTATTGGTGAAAGTAATATTCTCCCTGCAATCATGGTTGAAGATAAACTGGTAAAAATTCTCGGCGTGAATTTTCCATGCGTGGATACTGGGTTTGGAAAAAATAAACCGGTAGATGCGGTCATCCGTCCGGAAGATATTGATTTAGTCAAGCCGGAAGAAGGTATTTTGGAAGGAATTGTCACACATTTGATTTTCAAAGGTGTCCATTATGAGATGGAAGTCACTGCAAATAATTTCGAATGGCTGGTGCACAGTACAGATATGGTTCCTGTCGGAACACCGGTCGGCATTAAAGTGGATCCGTTCGATATCCAGATTATGAAAAAACCAGAATCCGAAGATGAGGAGGCTGTTATCATTGAAGAATAAGAAAAAACTTTTGACAGGACCTTACTTATTCTGGGCTGTCTCATTCATTATCATTCCATTGTTTATGATACTTTATTATGGTCTGACAAATGAAAAGAAAGAATTCACCTTACTGAATCTTGCAAAAATAACGACTCCGGAAAATTTAAAAGCACTTGGTCTGGCGCTTCTGCTGTCGCTTGTCAGCACTGCGATCTGTCTGATCCTGGCGTATCCGCTTGCTATGATACTCGCTTCAAAAAGCATGAATCAGACAAGCTTTATCGTCTTGATCTTCATCCTCCCGATGTGGATGAATTTCCTGCTTCGTACCCTTGCATGGCAGACATTGCTTGAGAAAAACGGAGTTATCAACAGCGTATTGTCTTTTTTACATCTGCCGACGCAGTCCATGATCAATACGCCTTCTGCGATCATTCTTGGTATGGTATATAATTTTTTGCCGTTTATGGTGCTTCCAATTTATAATGTCATTGTAAAAATTGACAAATATGTCATTTCTGCGGCAAAAGATCTAGGCGCAAACAATGTACAGACTTTTTTGAAAATCATACTGCCGCTTACTACTCCTGGGATCATCAGTGGGATTACGATGGTATTTGTGCCTGCTCTCACTACCTTTGTTATCTCGGATTTGCTCGGCGGAAGTAAGATTCTGTTGATTGGAAATGTCATCGAGCAGGAATTTAAGCAGAGCAGTAACTGGAACGTCGGTTCCGGGCTTTCACTTGTGCTGATGATATTCATTATCGCAAGCATGGCACTGATTGCCAAATACGATAAAGATGGGGAGGGAACCGCATTCTAATGAAAAAGACATTACAAAATATTTACTTATCACTAATCATCTTTTTGTTATACGCCCCAATCGTGACACTTGTTGTTTTGTCCTTTAACAACTCAAAGACACGTGCAAAATGGGGAGGCTTTACCGGAAAATGGTATATTTCCCTTTTCCAAAACGAGCAGATTATGAGCGCTCTTTATACAACGCTTGTCATCGCACTGTTATCTGCTCTTATTGCAACCCTGATCGGCACTGCCGCTGCGATCGGCATTCAGGGAATGAAGAGAAAATCCCGCACGATTGCAATGGGAATCACCAATATTCCGATGTTAAATGCAGATATCGTGACCGGTATCTCATTGATGCTTTTATTTATCGCTGTCGGATCCGGCTTAAAATATCTGGGTATTAATTTTTCACTGGGATTTGCAACTGTGCTGATCGCACACATAACGTTTAATATTCCATACGTCATTTTGAGTGTTATGCCAAAGCTCAAACAAACCAAACGCAGCACTTATGAAGCCGCACTCGACCTCGGCGCATCTCCGATTTACGCCTTTTTTAAAGTTGTATTTCCGGATATTCTGCCGGGCGTGTTCTCAGGATTTTTGCTGGCATTTACCATGTCTTTGGACGATTTTGTCATCACCCACTTTACAAAAGGTCCGGGTGTCGATACGTTATCAACCAAGATTTACAGTGAAGTCCGCAAAGGAATCAAACCGGAAATGTATGCACTTTCCACTTTGTTGTTTGTGTCCGTGCTGATTCTGCTGATTCTGATCAACGTATCACCAAACAAAAAAGGCAGCACCGACAAAACACTGAATGTGAAAAAATCTCAGAAAGCCGTTCACTTTGTACTTCGCAAAGTTGTTCCGGCGATTATGGCAGTCGTGGTCATTGCCGGTGGAATTTTCTATAGTTCCAAAGAAGATTTAAGCGGAACCAATCAGGTCATCGTCTATAACTGGGGAGAATATCTCGATCCGGAAGTTATCACTCTGTTTGAAAAAGAGACCGGGATCAATGTCGTATATGAAGAATTTGAGACAAATGAGATCATGTACCCCAAAGTACAGTCCGGCGCTATCGCATACGATGTGGTATGCCCATCTGACTATATGATCCAACGTATGATTGAAAATGATCTTCTAGCAGAACTGAACTTTGATAACATTCCGAACGTCAAAAACATTGGTCAAGAATATTTCAAGCAATCCAGACAGTTTGACTCCGAAAATAAATATTCGGTGCCTTATTGCTGGGGAACTGTTGGAATTCTCTACAATAAAACAATGGTTGATGAGCCAATCGACAGTTGGAGCGTTCTGTGGGATGAAAAATATATAGATAACATTTTAATGCAGGACAGCGTCCGTGACGCCTTTGCTGTAGCTCTTAAATATAAAGGGCACTCTTTAAATTCGACAGATCTCGACGAATTAGAGGAGGCAAAAGAACTTCTGATCGAACAGAAATCACTCGTGCAGGCTTATGTAATCGATCAGGTTCGAGACAAAATGATCGGAAACGAAGCGGCTATCGGAGTAATTTATTCCGGCGAAGCAATTTATACACAACTGGAAAATCCAAATTTGGAATATGTCATTCCAAAGGAGGGTTCCAATGTTTGGATCGATTCCTGGGTAATTCCAAAAAATGCTAAGCACAAAGAAAATGCAGAAGCTTTCATCAACTTTTTATGTCGACCGGACATCGCCAAAATGAATTTTGATTATATTACCTATTCCACACCAAACACCGCTGCTCGAGAACTGATCGAAGATCCGGCTATCCGAAACAGCAAAATCGCATTTCCTGATGCAAGCGAACTGGAACGTTGCGAGACCTTTCAGTTTCTGGGCGATAAAAACGATGCCATTTATAATAAGCTTTGGCGCGAAATCAAATCCCAATAGCTTCTTTTGAGGCAGAAAGAGAGTTTTTATGAAACGAATTTTTTCCTATACCATCTCGGCTAAATACAACAATTGTACCCTGATTTCTTTTCTAAAGGAATCAGGGTATTCCAGTCAGGTGATCACACATTTAAAACGCACGGAGAACGGAATTTTATTAAACAAGACCTGGGCAAGAGTCCGTGATATCCTGCACACAGATGATATTTTAACCATCACATTAGAAGAAAAGACTTCTTCTGAAAATATCGTTGCGTCGCCTCTTCCACTTCATATCGTCTATGAAGATGAAGATTTGATGGTTATAAATAAACCGGCAGATATGCCGATCCACCCTTCACAGGGCAATTACGACAACACGCTTGCCAATGCAGTCGCTTACTATTATGCACAAAAAGGGGAGCCTTTCACTTACCGCTGTATCAACCGCTTAGATCGTGATACAACCGGACTTTTAATTCTCGCAAAACATATGTATAGTGCCTCCCTCCTCTCGGACATGGTAAAAAACCGAAAAATCCACCGGGAATATCTCGCAGTTGCGGAAGGCAAGACCCCTTCATCCGGCGTCATTGATGCGCCAATCGGAAGAGTAGACGGTTCCACTATCGAGCGTCAGGTTGACTATGAACAAGGTGACTATGCCTGCACTCATTACAAACGTCTTTGCTATAAAAACGGATATTCACTTGTATCCCTGACATTAAAGACCGGCCGTACCCACCAGATACGCGTACATATGAAACACATTGGTCATCCGCTTCCCGGTGATTTCTTATACAATCCCAACTACCACGTCATCAAACGTCAGGCGCTGCATTCTCACTGTCTGTCATTCGAACATCCAATCACCAAAGAACCGCTGACATTCTCCTCTCCTCTTCCCGATGATATGGCAATTTTTTTCAATAATACAAATCAGGAGACAGTCAATTGACTGTCTCCCAACTATATTTCTTATATTTTTATACGTTAAAACATCCTCCACCAACAAATTCCCGCAAAAGAGAATTCGCCGGAATATTTTCACTTCCCACACCAATAAAATAGTCCAAAAACTTCAACAGACGTTTCGCTTCCACATATTCCTCGCAGTCTTTCTCAATTCCAAACAAAATCGGTTCCGCATATAATTTCAACACTGCCAACTCATAAATGAGCGCAGAATTAAACATTACATCTGCATCCTCCTGATAAGGAAAAATATTCTCTTCCTCCCCTTTTCTCACGGAAGGCCACATCGCGATTGTCTGTTTTGCAGAAGCGCCACGGGTTCTTGCATCTCTGACCATGCGCCGTATCAGGCGCCCATCCGTTGTCGGAATGCGATTGTGTTCATCGATATTCAACTGTGTCAATGCACTGATATAAATCTTAAACTTATTTTCTTTGGAGAGTTTATACGTCATGGCATCATTCAGACAATGAATCCCCTCAATCACAAGCACATCCTGTTCCCCAAGCTTTTTAGTCTCGCCGGAATATTCTCTTTTTCCTGTTTTAAAATTAAATGTAGGGAGCGCCACTTCTTTTCCTGACAAAAGATCTAACATATCCTGATTGAACAATTCCACATCAATCGCTTCCAAACATTCAAAGTTATAATTGCCATCTTTGTCTTTCGGAGTCTTTTCCCGTTCAACAAAATAATTGTCTACGGCGATTGGATGCGGAACAAGTCCGTTCGCCCGCAGCTGAATCGAAAGCCGATGCGAAAAGGTTGTTTTTCCTGAAGAAGACGGCCCTGCGATCAGCACAAATTTGATGTCTGATTTATTTGCAATCATCTCCGCTATCTCCGCAATCTTCTTCTCCTGCATCGCTTCCTGCACAAGGATCATATCCTGAATATCCCCATTAGTAATCTTGTCATTCAGCGCGCCTACTGTCTCAATATTTTGTATGTCTCCCCACTTGGTCGATTCTTTCAGAACCTGAAATAATTTATGCTGTGGTCTGAAAGACGGAACGACTGTCGGCGCATCTTTTTCCGGCATCTGAATTACAAAGCCTTCATCATACAGATGCAGTTCAAAGTATGGCAGGTACGATGCATCCGGCACCATATATCCATAATAATAGTCCTCAAACTCATTCATACTATAAATATTGACTTTTGACACTCTTCGGTATTCAAAAAGTCTTTCTTTGTCATGCATTCCATGTTTGTGGAATAAAGCAATTGCCTCATCCGTATGAATCGTACGTTTGTCAATCGGCATCTTTTCCGCAACCATCTCTAACATGCGGCTCTTCACCTTGTCAAGGAAACGCTGATCTACTGCGACATCCCCTTCGATCGTGCAATAATAACCCTTGCTCAAAGAAAAATGAATACGTACCTTCCAAATATCTTTATGTTCACAGACATCATAGATTGCTTTTACAAGCATCAAACACATGCTTCTTCGATATGTCTGGTTTCCCACGGAATCCCCCGTCGTAACAAATCGTAAAGTACAGTCTTTTGTGACTCCTTTTCTTAACTCCTGAAGCTTTTTATCTTCAAACACTAAGACAATCTCATTTTCATATTGTTTTTGGTATTCCTTTGCAATTTTCGCAAAAGTCGTCCCTTCCTCATACTGCTTTACTTCATTCCCTACTTTTACCTGATATACCTTTCTATCCATGTGCTACTCCTTTCTTACAGCTATACTGTCTGAAACGGCTGTACAATCTCTGCTTTTTCTATCTTAACGCACGACAGATGACTCTCTAAAAACATCGCCATATCTTCTATGAAAATATGCTCCAATCCATAGTGCCCTGCATCTATTATGTCAAGTCCTCTTGCAACTGCGTCAATTCCCTCATGATGTCCAATATCTCCAGTCACAAGTACCTCTGCTCCCGTCTGAAGTGCAGTGTCAATCATACTCTTACCCGACCCCGGAGAAATTGCTGCACGTGTCACTTTCCTTTCTATATCACCAAATACCTTTACATCAGGCAGATGAAACTTCTCTTTTACCAGTTCACAGCACTCACCCAAAGTCATCTCATGTTTTAAAATCCCTACTCTTCCAATCCCCTGATTATTTTCCGGAATCGTTACCTCCAAAGGCTCCGCCTGCACAAGTTCCATCATTTTTCCCGACAGTTCCGCCATGCCAAGAACATCGTAATTCGTGTGCATTGCATAATATGATATGTCATGCTGTAACAATTTCACAACGCGATTGCTGATAAAATGCTCATCCGTAACCGTTTTCAACGGCGAAAAAATAAGTGGATGATGCGTGACAAGCATATCTGCATTTCCCCTTATCGCCGCCTCAATAATCTCATCGGTCGCATCCAACGCCACATAAATACGCTTTACTTCTTTTTCAGTGCGTCCCACCAAAAGTCCGACGTTATCCCAAGCCAACGCTGCCTCTTTTGGATATGTACCTTCAATCACATCAATTATCTCTCTACAAAGCATATGTTTCCCTCTCTTAATAAATTCCAAGCGCCTCTTTTGTCTGTGCTGTCTCATTTTCAAGTTCCGCTATCCGGGATGCAATATGTATTCCTTCTTCCTTCCTTAGCTGTCTGCAAATTTGCTCTTTTGTCTTTTCTTCCTTTTCTAAAAACAATTTTAAAACAGGATGTTTTTCTCTGAGCAACAACTTCCCATACCGCAGTTCTAATGTACTGTATTCCTCAGCAGACCCGTTTGCCACCTTCATCATCGGATAAAATTTTCCATCCTCCAAAACCATATCTTCTGCTATAATGCGGTAATTATGTTCACACAGATACTGGCGCACCTTTGCAATTTCAGACTGTGGCTGCAGAATGAATTCCGTCAGATTTCTGAAAATCTCTTCTCCATCTTCCATGATCTTTATGACAAGACCACCACCCATTCCGGCGACAATGACACAGTCACATTCTCCTATCTGTAGTTTTTTAACCCCGTCTGAAAGTCTAGTCTTAATCTGCTCCCCCAGACCATGCATCCGAATATGTGCTTCTGCACGATCCAAAGGCCCCCGATTGATATCCATCGCAATCGCGCATTTATTTTTTCCAGACTCTACCAGATAGATTGGAATATAACCATGGTCTGTTCCGACATCCGCGACTGTCACTCCACTGCTCACAAGATCTGCAACTGCCTGTAATCTCTTTGATAGCTCCATACAAATACCCTAATCCAAATAATCACGAAGTTTGCGGCTTCTGCTTGGATGACGGAGTTTTCTAAGCGCTTTCGCCTCAATCTGACGGATTCTTTCACGAGTGACGTCAAATTCTTTTCCTACTTCTTCCAATGTACGTGCACGTCCATCGTTCATACCGAAACGAAGACGCAATACTTTCTGTTCTCTGTCAGTCAACGTATCCAACACTTCTCCCAATTGCTCTTTCAACAACGTTGCCGCTGCTGCCTCAGCCGGTACCGGAACATTGTCATCCTGAATAAAATCTCCCAAATGACTGTCCTCTTCTTCACCGATCGGTGTTTCCAAAGATACAGGTTCCTGAGAAATCTTCAAAATCTCGCGTACTCTTTCCACTGGCATGTCCAGTTCTTCTGCAATCTCCTCCGGCAACGGCTCACGCCCCAATTCCTGCAGCAGCTGTCTTGATACGCGAATCAATTTGTTAATTGTCTCCACCATATGAACCGGAATACGAATGGTTCTCGCCTGATCTGCAATCGCTCTCGTAATTGCCTGTCTGATCCACCATGTCGCATACGTACTGAATTTGAATCCTTTCTGATAATCAAACTTTTCAACCGCTTTGATCAATCCCAAATTTCCTTCCTGAATCAAGTCAAGAAATAACATTCCACGTCCCACATAGCGTTTCGCAATGCTGACAACAAGACGAAGATTTGCCTCTGCAAGCCTCTTTTTCGCATCTTCATCACCTTCTGCCATCCGTTTCGCCAGTTCAATTTCTTCCTCTGCACTCAACAATGGCACTTTACCGATTTCTTTCAGATACATACGCACCGGATCTTCGATGCTGATTCCATCCGGCACAGACAAATCAATCTTTTCCATGTCAACTTCATCTTCATCCGTCAACAAAATCTCCACATCATCTGCATCATCCGTGTCCGGACTGATTCTGAGTACATCAATATTCTGCGATTCCAAATACTCGAATATTTTTTCCATCTGTTCTGCTTCCAGCTCCATATCTGAGAAAACTTCATTGATCTCCTGTATCTCAAGAATACTTTTCTTCTTCTTCCCTAAAGCAACCAGATTTTTCAATTTTTCCTCAAATTTTATAGCTCTTTCTTCCATGTAGTGTCCATCCTCTCATAGCTTGTTTATATTTTATCCTTAATCAATAGAAATATGCATTTTTTGCAAGTCCTGAAGAGATTTCTTTGCCTCCATCAGTCTCTGCAGCCCCACAATATCCGTAGGGTTCAACATCTTTGTAGCAAACTCGATGCTGTTGTATTTTACGCGGATAATCGTCTCCTTCAACGCTTTCTCCTGCTCTTCTTTCGTGGTGAGTTCTCGAATCTTCGTATGGAACAACTCTGCCACTTCCCGGTGTTCTTCCTCATCTGTAAAATGATTCATCACCTTTGCCGGATTGACCTCTCCCGCTTCATACTGCTCATACAGAATCTCAGCAACTGTGCGGTAAAGTTCTTTTGTAAAATCTTCCGGTACAATATACTTTTTAATCTGTGCAAACAACGCCTCATTCTCTATCAGCCACGTCAGTAATATCTTCTGAGACTTCAGATTCCCATCTTCTTTTTGCTTTTCCCTGTTCGCCGTCTGTTTTGGCCGCTCCGCAGGTGTCGCCTGCCCCATTTGGATTGCCATCTTACCCACCAGTTTTTTCAATTCCTCATATCCAATCCGATATTTTTCAGCAACTGCTTCTATGTAATTGTTGCGCTCAATCTCTTCCTCAAACATGGTGAGACGTTTTGCTGCTTCTTTATGAAACGCAGTCTTTCCCTCCGGTGAGTTCATATCATACTCTTTTTCCAGAATCTCCAGGGAGAACAAAAATCCATTTCTTGCTTTATTGATCCTCTCCTCAAACGCCTCTGTTCCAAGATTCTTGATAAACTCGTCCGGGTCTTTATACGGCTCCATCCGGATAATCTTAGCTGTAATGCCTGCTTCTTTTAAAATCGGCATTGCACGAAGTGCTGCTCTTGTTCCGGCCTCATCGCTGTCATAGGTCAGATAAACTTCATTCACATACCGCTTGATCAGCGATGCATGTCCGGTAGTCAACGCTGTCCCAAGCGATGCAACCGCATTTGTAAATCCTGCCTGATGAAGCGAAATCACATCCATATATCCCTCACAGATCAAAAAATAAGGTTTTCTGGATGTTCTGGCGCGATTCAATCCATAGAGATTCCTGCTCTTGTCAAACACTTCCGTCTCCGGCGAGTTCAAATATTTTGGCTTTGCATCTCCCATAACTCTTCCGCCAAATCCAATCACCCGGTTATTGACGTCCATGATCGGGAACATCACACGATTCCAAAATTTGTCGTGTGCCCCATGCCTTTCATCAACACTAATCAACCCCGCTTTTACAAGCAGTTCATCTTTATAGCCTTTTGTCTTTAAATACCGATACAGATCATTACTGTATTTATTCGAATATCCCAGACCAAAAGCGGTGATCGTCTCCTCACTCAGTCCTCTGCCAGTCAAATAGGTATGTGCCAGTTTCCCCTGCTCGGTCTTTAACTGGGCATAAAAATATTTTGCGGCAAGCTTATTGATCTCCAGCAGTGTCGCCTTCAGATCAGCTCTCTCTTTTGCTTCTTTGGAATACTCCACTTCCGGAATATCCACTCCTGCCCGCTCAGCAAGCATCTTAAACGCTTCCACGAAAGAATACTTCTCATATTCCATAATAAACGTAAATACATTGCCTCCCGCACCACATCCGAAGCAATAATACATCTGCTTTCCGCGGCTGACTGAAAAAGAAGGGGATTTTTCATTGTGAAACGGACAAAGTCCAAAATAGGAACTTCCTTTTTTCTGTAACTTTACATATCCGGAAATGACGTCCACAATATCATTTTTTTGTCTTACTTCTTCTATTAAGTCTTCTGAAAAGTACATGTTGTCCTTCCTTCCAAATAAATTACCCTACATTTATACTTATTCGACAAATCTTTTTGATTTCCTTTAAATTTTCCAAGATTCCGGCACAAAAATTTCCTGAAACTTTTTTACCGCATAATTATCGGTCATCCCAGCTATATAATCACAGATAATCTGTTCTTTGCCGTCACCTCTCAGCACTGCACGTTGCAACTCCCGCTCAGGAAGTTTTTCGAAATGCTCCGAATAGTACTCATAGAGATTCTGTACCAATTTGATTGCTTTTTCCTCCTCGCTTTTTGCGAGAGGATTCCTGTAGACATTTTCAAACATAAATTTACGCAGTCCCATAAGTGCCGCTTCTACTTCTTCTGACATCTGAATCTTTGGTTGATCCATACTATGTATGATCACATCGTGTATCATCGTATTTAATCTTGCTCGGGTTGTGTTCCCTAATATTTTCCGATATTTTGGCGGAATGTCTGCTTCACTCAGTATCCCGCCGCGTATCGCATCATCAATATCATGATTGATATATGCAATCTTATCAGATAATCTCACAATCTGCCCTTCCAAAGTAAATGGCTTTCCCGATGTCTGATGATTTCGAATTCCGTCAACAACCTCCTCCGTCAGATTCAGTCCCTCTCCTCGTTTTTCTATGCATTCTACAACACGAACACTCTGCTCATTATGCTTGAACCCAAGCGGACAGATCTGGTTGAGCGCCCGCTCTCCGGCATGACCAAACGGGGTATGCCCAAGGTCATGTCCGAGACTGATGGCTTCTGCCAAATCTTCATTTAAGCGAAGTGCTTTTGCAATCGTGCGGGCATTCTGCGAGACTTCCAGCGTATGCGTCAGTCTCGTCCGATAATGATCTCCTTTCGGGAGCAAAAACACCTGTGTCTTTTGTTTCATTCTTCGAAATGCCTTACAATGCAAAATTCGATCCCTGTCTCTTTGAAATACCGGTCGGATATCACATTCCTCTTCTTTTACCTTTCTTCCTTTGGAATCCTTGCTCAACGTCGCATATGGACTCAAATATTCAATTTCTCGTAATTCTAATTGTTCTCGAATCGTCATCTTACTCTCCCTTATTTTTCAGTCGTTCCTCTATCGCATTTACAACCGTCTCAAGCACCTTGATTCTCGCATAATACTTGCAGTTTCCTTCCACTACAATCCAAGGTGCTTTTTCTGTGGAAGTTCGAATCAGCATCTCATTTACAGCTTCTTCGTACTGATCCCATTTTTCCCGGTTTCTCCAGTCTTCCTCCGTGATCTTCCACTGCTTGTCCGGATTTTTCTCACGTGCCCTGAACCTTCTCTCCTGTTCTTCCTTATCAATATGAAGCCAGAATTTCAGGACAACCGTACCGGCATTCACCAAATCCCGTTCCATGTCATTGATTTCCTTATACGCTCTCTGCCACTCTTTTTTACTGCAAAATCCTTCAATCCGTTCCACCAGTACCCTTCCGTACCACGTTCTGTCAAAAATAGTAATATGCCCTGCTTTTGGCATTGCTCTCCAAAATCGCCAAAGATAATGATGTGACCGCTCCATATCATTCGGTGACGCTGTCGGATGCACCACATATCCTCTCGGATCCATTTTTTCCGTCAGTCTCTTGATTGCGCCACCCTTGCCAGCCGCATCCCAACCCTCAAATCCTAATACAACCGGAATACCTTTCCGGTATAGTTCTCCATGCAGTTTTTCTATCTCTTTCTGCAGTTTCTTTAATCTCTTCTTATATTCCGCCTTCGTATAAGAACAATCCAAATTGGCTTTTGCCAAGACTGTCTCCGATATTTCATTGTTTACAAGCACTTTATCCGGCATGATTTCTTCTTGTTTTTCCTGTTTTCTTTTCTCTATTTCCGCCGAAAGGCAATTGATTACTGTCGTGTAGATTTTTATTGTTGCAAATCTTCGGTCTGTCGCTTCCACGATTGTCCACGGTGCATAGTCTGTATCGGTTTTCTGCAGCATCTCCTCATTCATTCTTTTATACTTTTTAAACTCTCGATTCCGCTTCAGATCTTTTTTGCTCACTCGCCACGCTGTCTCTTTCCTGGCCAATAATTTATCGAATCGCTTTTTCTGTTCCTCTTGGCTGATACACAAAAATATTTTAATCAAAACCATACCATCGTCTGTCAACTGCCGCTCAAAAGACTGAATCGAATCATACGCAGACAGAACCTCTTTTTCTCCTGCTTTCTTTTCAAACCGATCAATCAGGACTTTACGGTACCAACTGCTGTCATAAATTGCGATTCTTCCTTTTTCCGGCATTTTTGTCCAAAATCTCCATAAAAACGGATATTTCTTTTCTTCCTCACTTTCATTCTTTACTGCATACACTTCAAATCCTCTCGGATCTAATGGACGAATCAATTCTGCAATCTGAATTCCTTTTCCAGATGCGCCAAATCCTTCAAAGGCAATCATAATCGGAATATTTAAATTTCTGCACACTCGTTGTAACTGTGCAAGCTTTCTCTCCAGCACACTGATTCTTCTTTGATATTCGTCTTTCTCCATTTTCTTTGTCAAATCTATCTTTTCCAGCATAAATATTCCTCCCATTACAGATATTTTTATGCAATTACGCGATTTATTATACAATTATATAACAATTATCTTTTCTTTTCCATAATTATCTATATTTAATAAATTTTAAAAAAAGTGTTGACATTTCACACAAATCATAGTATTATAATCAAGTAGCAAGGAGCTGTTACGCAGGAGTGTCGGAACTGGCAGACGAGCAAGACTAAGGATCTTGTAAGCATTGCGCTTGT
>OAWV01000499.1_pt1 | contig 30652 bp, 31 predicted proteins | sample 1495551 | NCBI WGS metagenome assembly OAWV01 (sample SAMEA2580245, study PRJEB22360) | human gut metagenome | biome: human gut; feature: human-associated habitat; material: faeces | place: Denmark | collected 2008/2010 | reverse complement strand
CCCGTCCTCGGCTCGTTTTTTCAAAAACTCCTGTGCTGGCTCGCTCATCAAGGCAAGCCGTAAAAAGGCTTTCGCGTCCTCGTCCGGCATGGCAATCAGCTCCGGCACAAGGCTCTCCATGAAGCCGCCGCGCTTACAAAGCCTGTGGTTTCTCGCCTTGCGTTCCTCGACGGATAGCTTCTGCTTGATGATTTTCTCCCGGTTTTCAAACTGCCGGATTTTCTTCTTGCCTTCCTCAATCTCGGCGGTCAATTCCTCACGGGTTTTCTCCCTCGGTTTCGTCATAGCTGGTCGCTCCTTTCTGCCCGTAGGCATGGAAAAAGGGCAGTCGATTTTCTCGGCTGCCCTTGTGGATAATATATTTAGTTTTAATAAGCAGAACTTATAATTTCAAAGCTTAAATTCATATCAGCATTTGCGGCTTTTTCTTCATTTTCTATTGGTTGTATCACAAATTCAAATGTAGGCTCATAGTCCCCGTCCTGCAAGGTTTCTCCACCCAAAATCTCGATATGATACCAGCCATTTGCAAGTTCGACAATTGGCTTTTTATTCTGTCTGTAATAAGAAATTAGAGTTTTCACTTTTTCGGGAGTAAACTGTTTTAATATGTGCCATGTAAAAAGCATAAGCATATTATTATCCACTTTGAGGGAATAACCACTCCTTCTAAACTGCAATCGGCTTTCCCCTTTGCACAACTCCGGTTTATCACCAGAGAGATTAAACAATACGGTATAAGGATAGTTTTCAATGCCACTCATGGGGATAACAATACCTTCACTAAAAGCCCTATCCCCACTTTCATTTGTGGTAAATTCCGTTGCCAAATCGTCTGAAAGATTATTGGCTCTTTTCCAACTTTCCAGTAGTAAAATGTCACCAAGAATAAAATAATTAACAAGATCGTTTAATACTTCCGTAAACTTATATATCATAGTAAACCTCCTCAAAATTTCGATTTGTTGTTCTTTTTTCAAGAGAAGTATAGCACAGGATTATGAACAAATCCACCTCATTTCAGTCTGCTGGCGGCATTGTTTTCCTTGGCAAACTGCCGCGCTGCTTCCCGCCGTTCCTCACTGTATGGGGCGGTCAGACGGAAAGAGAAGCGGCCTTTCTCAATATCAAACTCCATGCAGCCCGTGTCTGGGTCTGCGTCAGTCTGGCGGCACTGGTCGGGGTGCTGTCCGGCGTAGGCGGCAAGCCGCTTCTTTAAGTCGGTGTTGTGGGTGCGGATATAGATCAGCGGGTCTTTCTCGTCAAACCATATATCGGTGGTCTTTTCCTGCTTTGTCAGCCCTGTTCTCATAAACTCTCCTTTCTGCGCCCCTGTTACGCAATAGGGGCATTTTTCGGGTGTTTTTCCCGGCTCTTGACTTGGGGAAAATGAGGATTTTCAAATAGAAACCGCCCGGACGGGGAGTGTATCGTCGGGGCGGCTGTTATCGCAAGATTTCTGTTTTTTCCGGCTCTTGACCGTCAGACGCGGATAAACGCGAGCTGTCGGCAAGCACCAGTTTGAGCAGCTTGTCGCGGAATGTTTCTGTGCTGCTGTGATTGAAAAATAACTCCGCAACAATGGTCTGCCCGTTCCTCTGGGTCGTGATGATGCTGTCGGGGGTCTGTTCTGCCATAGGCGGCTCCTTTCTTTGGGCGCAAAAGAGGGATTTCCCGTAGTTCGGAAAATCCCTCTTGGTTGACGGTTATTCTGTTTTACTGTGCGGGCTGTGCGGCTGCCTGTGCCTTTCGCCTTGCCCGGTATTCCCGCGCTTTCATGCGGTCATACTCCCGCTGCTTTTCAAGGTTTCGCGCTCGGTATTCCCTTGAATAGTTGCGGTGGTAGGCGCGGCTCTTTTCCTTTTTGGCTTCTTCGATTTCCTCCCGCATTTGCCGGATTTCCTGCTCGGTCGGCTCTGCAAGCTGTGTCACTTCGTTCTCAAACTTGCCGATATAATTGAAATATATGCTGATGTGCTGGATTGCGTATCTCGCCCTTTTCTGGTCGCGCTCATGCACTTCAATCCGGCTGATAAACTCGTTGAGAATGGCGGGGGTAAGCTCGGTAAAGGCAGCATGGCGTTCCGTCAGCTTCAAAAACTTCTGCGCCCGTCCTCCCGCGTTCTCGTAAGCGGATAGCTGCTCTTGGAGCGTGGCAAGCTCCGCTTTCAGCGCGTAGTATTCTTCCGAATACTTCTGCGACATCTGCTCATAACGGTCTTGCGGGATTGTGCCGAGGGCGTTGTCCTCATAGAGCTTATTCAGCACCTTGTCAATCTGTTCAAGGCGCGTCGTGATTTGCGGAATACGCTTCTGCTGTTTCTTGGTCTGGTCGGTCTGCTGCATGGCAAGGTTCTTTTTCACTAAGGCTTCAAACTCTGCCCGGTTGCTGATAGAATAGTCCTCGATTTTCTTCAGCACTTCCGCGATGGTCTGCATGAGCAAATCCGCGTCCATGATGTGAGGGGAATTGCATTTGGGGTTCTTGGCTTTTCCCTTGTGGTACTCGCTGCAAAAAGCAACGTGCCGCTTGCCGCCGTTCCGGTAATCAATACGAATGTGCATTTTTGCGCCGCAGTCCTTACAGAAAAGCAAGCCGGACAGAGGGTGGATTTCCCCGTCCCCGTTGGGGCGTCTGACGGGTGCGTTTTCCAAAATCCGCTGTACGGTTTCAAAATCGCTGCGGCTGATAATCGGCTCATGCACATTTTCTGTGATGTGCCACTGGCTCCGGTCTACATAGTGGTTATGCTTATCCCGGAAATGCTTTGTAGTCTTGAAGTTGACCACATCGCCGCAATACTCCTGCCGTGTGAGGATATTGGTCAAGGTGGCTTTGTTCCACTTGCAGCGGTTATCCTCGCCCAGCGTCTTATTTTTACAGGTTCCCCGCCCGCGGTCTTTCATGTAGAAAGTGGGGGTAGGGATTTGGGCCACGTCGTAGTAACCGGCGATTTGGTTTCGGTTCTTCCCGCCGATAAACAGACGGAAAATCAAACGGACAACCTCGGCGGCTTCTTCGTCGATTATCCAAAAATCCTTGTTGTCCGGGTCTTTCATATAGCCGTAAGGGGCTTCGGTGACAATCGGCTTTCCACTCATGCCTTTGGTCTTAATGCCCGTTTTCACTTTCTTGCTGATGTCTTTTGCGTACCACTCCGACATGATGTTGATAAAGGGCGCAAACTCCAATGTGTCGGGCTTCTCGCTGTCTATGCCGTTGTTGACCGCGATAAAACGCACGTTGTTCCGTCTGAATATCTCCATCGCGTTGCCGACCTGGAGATAGTCGCGCCCCCAGCGGGTAAGGTCTTTCATAATGCAGACACCGATTTTCCCGTTTTCCACGTCGTCCATCATGCGGGAGTAGGCGGAACGGTCAAAAAACCTGCCGCTCTCGTCATCGTCAATGTAGTGCCGGATATTGGTTAGGTGCTGCCCTCTGGCATAGTTCTCCAAAAATATTTTTTGGTTCTGTATGCTGTTGCTCTCGCCGCCGTCCCTGTCCTCGTCGCCCACGGAAAGGCGGGAGTAAAGGGCTGTAATTTTGCTATAATCAGTCATGTGCATAACCTCCTGTGCGTCCATGTATGTGTCATTTACACTTAAAATTATGCACTCCATCGGGCGCTGCCATATTCCACGCCTTTGCGGTATTTCTTGGCGTTCTTGCCTTTGCAGTACACCATAAGCCGCAGCGCCGCAGCACCAGCGACGCCGATCAGCAGGTCAGTGGGGTGGAAGCTGGGGGCGGCACTTTCAAAGGCCGCCGCGCAGCCATCCGCAAAGTGCAGGAGCTTTTGGGAAAGGTCGATGCCCTCCGCCAGCCGGTACGCCTGCCCCAGCTTGCCGAACAGATAGACAAACAGCAGATAGGGCAGATTGGCGATTATCAGTTTTTTCATTTCCGGCTTCATCGTGACAGCCCCCTTTCTTTGAATTTTTCCTTGGCCCGGTCAGCGTTGCGGGCTGCTGCCTTTTCCTTGCTTGCGGCAATGTCCTTGCGGATCGAGGGCCGTTCCTCCCGCTGCAACTTCTTGGCCGTGAACTCCTTGAACGCCTGTTCCATGTTGTCGGCGTCCTTGGCCTTGAAAATCACGATGTAGTGCGGGGGCTGGGTAGTGGCGTCTTTCCGCAGCGTGAAGTCCACGCCGTATTTCTTGGCGCAGGGCTTAAACAGTCCAATGTTGGCGTCGGTGATCTCGATATTGGACAGGGCCGCCCCGTGCTTTTTGAGCTGCTTTAGGCTCTGATGGCCGTGGTGCAGCTTGGTCTTGCCCTTGTTTTGGGTTTCCAGAAACTTGCGGGCCGCCGCTTGCAGCACTTGGATTGTCAGCTTGGCCGATTTGATGGAAAAGGCTATTGTCTTTTGGGTTACTTCCTCCTGCAATCGCTATCCCTCCTTTCGCAGAAGTGCGGCGGGACGGTTAAGGTGGCACCGTCAGCCGCCGCAGGAAACAGAAAAGGGACAGCCGTTTGCGCCGGTTGTCCCCGATTAAATCCTCACCCGCAGGCCGGAAAGGTCGTCGGCACGGATGCCAACCAGATACCAGTCGTCCCCGTACTCAATGCGGGTGGGCTTCCACCTGCCGCCCACCATCACGTCAAAGGTTTCTCCACAGTGCAGGCCGCCGTAGTAGTCCGCCAGATCAAAGCGAATGTCGTAACGGTCGCTGCGCTCGTCAAAAATCAATGCACCCTGTTTCATAGGGCCGTCCTCCTTTCAGATTTTGCCGGTGTTCATGTCATGGGCCACCAGCGCGGCATAGTACCCGTTGATCGTGCTGGGCGCATTGAACAGCATAGCCAGCAGGTATTTCTTGATGTTGCGGATTTCCGAAGTGTTCTTGCTCAAACAGTCAAAGACAAACTCGATGTGAGAGCTGTCCAGTTTCATAAACTTGGATTTCACCAGCTCTGCCGGGTAATCGTCCCCGGCAATGCGGATGGTCTTGCGGGCGCTGCATACGCTTTCCACCAGCAAGTCCACAATCTCGTCCAGCGTTTCCCGGTCAATGCCCTTGACGTGCTGGCAAAGGTGTTCGTACTCAATGTTGTCCATGATGATTTGACGATAAATCTCTATGGCGCTCTGTGATTTCGCTTCCGTTCCTTTCCGTTCCGGCGGCTGTGCCGCCTCGTCCTCCAAAGGAGAGGGTCGGGAAAGGATAGGAATGGGATCGGTAATTGATACATCAGTAATTGATTTTTCTTTACTTGATATATCTTTATTTAATTGCGTTGGTTTTCCCAACGTAGGCTTTTCCTGCGTTGGATTATCCAACATTGGATTTTCCAACGTAGGTGAATCCGGCACAGGCTGGGGCTGTTCATAGATCACATAGTCCGCGCCGCGCAAGCGCCCTTGGCTGTCGCGCTCACGGGATCGGACGATGTACCCGGCCTGTTCCAGCTCCCGGATTGCGGCCCGGATCGCGTCGATCTGCTCCCGGTTGATAAGGGACAAACCTTTCAGCGTATAGTCCCAATCTTCCGGCAGGGAGAGCATTTGCGATAACAGGCCCTTGGCTTTCAGGGATAAGTCCTTGTTCCGCAGGTGGTGATTGGACATCACCGTGTAGCCCTTGTTACGCTCTACACGAAATACTGCCATATTCTCAACTCCTTTCACTCGAAATGTCACCGCGTCGTAGGCGGTCAGCTTGCCCGGCTGGTAGGGACATTCCGCATAGACGCAGAATTGATATTTCCAGTGCGGGCGATAAAAGCGGCAGGTGCCGCAGTCCTCCGGCGTGACCGCCTCGCCGCTGTCGTAGTGGTCAAAACCGGGCTTGCCCTGCATGAGCTGTTCAAAGGCCCGATCGCTGCCGGAAGTGAAGTACATAGGCCGTCGCCTCCTTTCTGCTTTTGGGCAAAAAGAAAAGCCGCAGACTTTTTTCAAAATCTGCGGCTTGGCCGGGGAACAGAAAAGGGCGCTGTCATGCTTGACAACACCCTGTTTCTGTCTGATTATTCAGTTGTTTTGACCTGCCCCGTTTTCCGCTGCCCTAAAAAACATTGATTTTACTGGGTTTTTTCATGTTTTCTTATGGCACCACGGTTAAAACAGTGTCCCTTATCGTGCATGTTGCCTTAAACCCTTGCCCGTTTAGCCGTCTGCCGTATTATTTTTTAGTTTCCTTAATCGCCACCAGCTAACCCAGCTCTGTTTCCTTGGGTACGGTTGTATTTGATCCCTCAGCGCGACTGCCATTCCTGTTGGCGCGCAAGCCAAAACTTTCGGTCTTCATCACTGATCCTGCGCAGCACCCGGCATGGATTGCCGGCTGCGATGACGCCGTCAGGCAGATCATGGGTCACGACCGATCCGGCTCCGATCACTACCTCATTGCCAATCGTAACTCCCGGATTCACGATCACATTGCCGCCGATCCAGACAGAATTGCCGATTGTGATCGGCTTGCCGTATTCCAGTCCGGTATCCCGCACTTCACTGCTGAGCGGATGAGCCGCGGTATACAGACAAACCCGCGGTCCCAGCATGACATGATTGCCGATGGTAATCGAGCAGACATCCAGAAACAGACAGTCATAATTAGCGAAGAAATGATCGCCGATTTCGATCTGGCTGCCGTAATCGCAGCGAAAGGGCGGCATAATTACCCCATCTTCACCAAAACTCCCCAAGAGCTCCTGGATCAGCGCTTCCCGCTCCTCAGCCTGGTCTTCTCCTGTTGCATTGTAGCGCTGCGTTAAACGCAGGGCACGCCGATGCGCCGCCACAAGTTCAGGATCCTGAGCGGTATATAACATCTCCGCCAACATTTTTTCTTGTTCACTCATCATCCTCTGATCTCTCTTTCTTTTCACTTCCGGTAAGCTTATTGTAACGAAATCCACAGTGCAAAAAAAGCACCAAGATTATCTTATTTCCCACAGTTTTCCAGCCTTTTTGTTTTGCAGGAGCATGCCTGCATATTGGCGCAGAAAGAAGGAAGAAATCAATTTAGAAACGGGTGTCGGAGAAATCATCGCCGTCTTTGAGCATGACATGGGATTCCGCGTTGATCTTCTGCATGGCCAGAATCAGCCGCTGCATAAACGGTTCCCGCTCCTCATCCGCAAAGGCCTCGGCCATCAACGCAGCAAAATGCATGATGATCGCATCCGCTTCCCGGCAAACCTTCCGGCCATAAGCGGTCGTCTTTAAATGTAGACTGCGGCGGTCCTTCTGTTCGATCTCCCGTTCCACAAAATCATTGTTCACAAAATAGGTGACAATCTTTGTGATATTGGATTTTGACATGCGAAAAACTTCCGCCAATTCACCTGGTTTTACACCTTCATGTTTCCGTATATATTCAAGAACCTTTAAATAATGAGGATTAATCCAGTTTGCGATCTGCTGATCAATCGACTGCGTATAAGTTGTGCATAACGCTGAAAGCAGCACATAAAATTGTCTGTCTTTGGCTTCCATTCACTGACCCCTTTCTTTTTTCTCATTGTACCGCACATCGGAAAAAAGGAAAATCCCAATCCTTCCAAATCTGTATGAATTTCCTTATTCCTATCCGCTGAATTTTACTTTTATCACTTCGATTTAAAACAGCAAAGCTTAGCTTGTAAGGGAAGCTTCATAAATTAAACTGCGGAGAGAAGTGATTTATTGATATAATGAAATTAGTTAAAAATGATACTTGCTGTTCGCAGGAAATTCAGAAGAAAGGAAACCCATGAAAAACCGTTTGTCCAAGACCATGAAACATCTCTTCCTTGCCGCTTTGCTTTTTGGATTGCTTCCTCCCTCCGCGATTCAGGCAGAAAGAACGTCAACAGCGTTCCGTCCGCAGGATCAGGAAAAAGCGCAGGCGGAGCAAACCCTAACCATGGGAGCTTATTTTGATAATCCTTATCAGCACACACTGCAGTCTGATTATAAAGCGGCGCGGCGTACAAGCCGGGACCAATGGACGGACACCGTCTGGCAAAATGATGTGCTGGACGCGAAAATCACCGTCTGGGCGGGTAGGCAACCGCTCGGGCAGCTGGAAATTCAAGCCAGTGATTTTGTCAATGGAACGCATCGCATCGCGGCAGAAAACGCGGATATCCGCTGGCTGCATGAAACGATGGCCAACATCGGCAACGCGGATCCCGAGGCTCCGTTCATCGCTTATCCGGACGTCATTCATCAAGGCGGAGCCACACAGCTCGATGCGAAACAGCTGAAATCCGCCTGGATCACACTGACGATTCCCAAAGATGCATTTCCAGGAACCTATACCGGTTCCTTTCAAGTCCGTGCTGCGGGAAGCAAAACCATTACGCTGACATTGACCTTTGAGGTATTGGATCTGACTGCCCCGGATAGCCGGGAGGGAGAAACGCAGATTGAGCTTTGGCAGCATCCTTACACCACAGCCCGATATTATCAAACAGCGCCTTTCAGCGATGAACATAAAAACAATCTGCTTGCGCAGCTGCAGGAATACGCGCAGATGGGCGGCCGGGGCGTGATTGCCACCATCGTTGAAGAAGCCTGGAATCATCAGTCCTACGATAGTGATCCGTCGATGATTCGCTGGACACGTACTGCCGAGGGTGTGTACAGTTTTGATTATACCGATTTTGATCAGTGGATCGAGCTGGCAATTCAGGCCGGCGTGCTGGATCCAGCAGCCAACCGCGGACAGATCAAAGCTTACAGCATCGCACCCTGGGGCAATATCGTAACGGTGTATGATGAACTTAGCGATACGGATCTGCGTTTAACGTTGGTTCCGGGCAGCGAAGAATGGACGGCAGCCTGGACGGCGTTTCTGGAGGATTTCATGCGGCACACAATTGAAAAGGGCTGGTTTGATATCACCTATATTTCCATGGATGAGCGGGAAATGGAGGTGCTGCAGCCCTGCGTGGATTTAATTGAAAGGTTGCGCAGCGACACCGGAAAAAGTTTTAAAATCTCATCGGCGATGAATTATTCCAGCGGTGATGATTATTCGTTCCTAGATCGAATTGACGATATTTCCGTCAGCCTGATTCACGTTCAGGATAAGTCAAAAGCCATGCAGAAGCTTGCGCAGCATCGCCGTGAGCAGGGTTTATTGACGACAATTTACACCTGTACCGGCCAATATCCCAGCGCCTATACGATTTCAGACATGGCGGATACCGCTTGGACCATGTGGTATTCGATGAAGCAGGGAGTCGATGGATTTCTGCGCTGGTCCTGGGATGGCTGGGTGGAGGATCCGCTGACTGATGTTTCGTATCGAACCTTTGAGCCGGGTGACGCCTGGCTGATCTACCCCGCTGAGCGGGATACTGCGGACGAAGTTTTCTACGAATCGCCGCGCTACAAAATATTGAAGCAGGGAATTCGCGATATCAACAAAGCTAAGTGGCTCCAGAGCCTATCCAGTGAAACCAGCACCGCCATCACTCAGCTGGTCCAGTCGCTCAAGCGTCCAAAGATGAAGATTAATCAATACGGCAGTGCGACACATGCCCGAAACTCTGACCGGCAACTTGTTCAAAATGAAGTTCGGCGCATGCGAAACGGCCTTGATGAAATCGCACGAGCCTATATTCAATCGCGCAGCATTCCGATCACCGGCGTTGAAAATCCGTCGCAAAGTCTGTCGCTGCGCAGCGGCAAGAGCCGGCAGATTCAGATCGAGCCGATTCCCTACAACGCCAATCCGCTCACCTGGATCTACCGCAGCAGTAATGAAGCCTTGGTTACGGTTGATGAAGCCGGCATCATCACCGCCATTCAAACCGGCACAGCAGTCATTACCGCCTATGCACAAGAAAACCCGCAAGTTCAGGTCATGATCGAAGTCACGGTTCCCGATCCGGCAAAGGCTCCTGGCAAAAAAGCGGAACGGCCGGTAAACACACGGCATAAAGTCTGGAAACGATAGAAATCGGACTGAGCAGCGAAACTGCTGATCAATTTAAAAAGCGATGACAGTTAAACTTTTTCTGTCATCGCTTTATTATTTTCTCTAATGTTCTATGTTGAGCCGATCAATTCTAACCATTAAATCATCTGCATTGATGCGTAAAACACATTCCACAAAATAACTTACGAATTTTTGATCGGTAACAAAGTCAGTAACCACATAATACAGTTTATCCTTCTTATTATACGTTGCATAGCTAACCCCTAATTTAAGATTTCCCTCCTCTATTTCAAAGTTAGGATTCTTCATCAGATAATTTTCCCCGTGGTCTTCCCACCTCGTAAAATCTTCCGGCACGCTGAGCTTAAATCGAACATGATGAGTTTTGTCTATTCTAATGCGATGGTTGATCTGAATCCAGTTTTCAACATCATTCTTTTCTGATTCAACATGAAGTCTTTCCGCACAAAACTCATTTTTATTCCTTTCCGCTGTGTTTAAATAGTTTGCACCAAAGTAAAACGCGAGAGCTGCGAAAGCAAAAATCCCTGCAACAATTAAAAACCTTTTTTTCACAGAATATCGCCTCTATTCATTCAGTTTTCAAACCTTAGTCATTCAACTGTTCTTGTTATGCGTAAAATCATGATTAGCGTGCTTAAAGTCAATCCATTCAAAATGGATATCGCTTAACTATATAAAGTTTTTTTAGCCTTACCTAGAGTCTATGACTCAGCATTCTTCTTCCCCCTCAAATTACAGAATATTTTGAATATTGTCAACACTTCAATTTTCAAAGACAGAATTTCAAGTTTTTAAATATAGGGTTATATAGGTCTAGCGACAGGCAGCATCAGAACACTCTGCGGTTCTTTAAGACAGGATTAGACTTCCCAGTCAAAGGAAACATAAAAAAGAACCACTATTATGCGGTTCGGATAATCATATCATGGTGGAGCATAACGGGATCGAACCGTTGACCTCCTGCGTGCAAAGCAGGCGCTCTCCCAGCTGAGCTAATACCCCATGTATATTTAAATTCGATGGTGGGCCTGAATGGACTTGAACCAACGACCTCACCCTTATCAGGGGTGCGCTCTAACCACCTGAGCTACAGGCCCAATTAACTGTTTCCCATCGAATGCTTAATAAATATACCACGGAGAAAATAAAGTGTCAACAACTTTTTAAAGTTTTTTCGATTTTTTGCATCGCAGTAACTTGCAAAAGTAAATGCAACTCAAGTATTAGAAAAGATTGCACTTACATTTGCAAAACCTTAACCTGCATTTACTCTTGCAAATCGGTTATCATTTTATTGTATCTCCCTGCTTGTTTAGGAGGTTTGTCTTATGAGCCACTTTACTTTACAAGATCGTGTCACGATTCAATCTGAACTTAGTCATCGTTCTCCGTTTCATTCTATTGCTCTTTTACTTTCCAAAAGTCCCTCCACGATCTCCCGCGAAATTAGAAACCATCTGCTTGTCCGTGATCGTTCCTCTTATCCTCAAGTCCGCATGATGAATGACTGTGTGCATCGCTTTGAATGCCGGCTCCGATGCGTCTGTCAGCCTCATTGCCGTTTTCAAAACGGAAACTGTCGCTTTTGCGGCCACTGCTTCCGTTTTTGCCAGCGTTATGAGAAAGAAATCTGCCCTTCTCTTTCTCATCCCCCTTATGTCTGTAATGGTTGTCCTCATCGCAATCGCTGCACACTGGAACAAAAAGATTATAAGGCGGATATCGCTCATCAAGAATATCGCGATACCTTGGTTGAATCTCGTTCCGGTTTCAATTTGTCCGAACTTGAACTCACTTTCATTAATCGGGAACTGACTCCACTGATCAAAGACAAGAAGCAATCGGTTCATCATACCTGTCTGGTCAAAGCCGACATTCTCCCTTGTGATGAGAAAACGATTTATAATCTTATTGATGCCAACCTACTTCCGGATATCAAAAACCTAGATTTGCCTCGAAAGTGCCGTTTAAAGCCTAGAAAATCAGGGCGAAGACAACACAAAGTCGATAAGAAATGTCGCCTTCATCGCACTTATGAAGATTTTCAGAATTTCATCCAAACGAATCCCGATGTCTCTATTGTTGAGATGGACACGGTCGAAGGTGTGAAAGGCGGAAAGTGTATTCTCACCTTCCTCTTCAGATCCTGCAACTTTCAATTATACTTTCTGACCGATCACCACACTTCCCAAGCTGTCATTCATCAAATCGATCAACTCTATGAACAAGCCTTAGGTCCTGAGCTATTTAAAAAAATGTTTGAATTGATTTTAACGGACAATGGCTCTGAATTCTCTAATCCAACTGCCATTGAAAACGATGCCTTGAATCAGCCTCGATCCCGCTTGTTCTATTGTGATCCTGCCGCTTCCTATCAAAAAGGGGCTTGCGAGAACAATCACGAGATGCTTCGACGCTTCTTCCCGAAAGCCTCATCCTTTGATGATTTAACACAAGAACAGCTCAATCTCATTTCAAGCCATATCAATTCCTACAAAAGAAAAAGACTGAACAATCACTCACCTATTGAGTTATTCAGTCTTCTGTTTGGGAATGAAACGTTGGATAAATTAGGGGTTGTCCAAATCGCTCCTGAAAACGTTTGTCTTTCCCTACATGGCCTGAAAAACAAGTAAATGTTACACACAGGGAGATACGTTAATCACAGTGTTCAAAACGAATTTAGACGATTGCATTTACTCTACGAAATAAACTGCATTTCTCTAAATGTCTTTTCTTGTACCCTTTTCATCTCGTTTCTATCGTTATTTTAACACTTTTCTCCGATTTCTTCCCTTCTTTTTTTATTTTCTTTCTTCCTTTTTTCCCTTTTCTTATCCTGTCTTTTCCTTTTTCTCCGTACTTGCATTTACCTTTACAATTGACCCTGATTATTCTGTCCTCTCATTCCGCCTGTTTTCCCCCTTATTCCAGGATTTTAACAAAATCATCAATTCCCTGAAAGATTGCATAAGCAATTTCATCCAGGTGTTCATCTTTCTGCAGTGCAGCTAAATCCTGACCGTTGGACAAGAATCCAATCTCAGCCAAAATCCCCAACGTAGTCGTCTGTTTCAGAATATAGATATTCCCGGTTTTGGGTTGGAATTTCGACTCCGTTACCGGACGCAGCCGTTCCAATACCGCCGCGGCCAGCTGATGGGAATTCTCATTTCCCTGCTGATAGTAGACTTCGGCTCCATGAACACGTTTGTCCAGCGAGATATTGCAGTGAATGCTGATAAACAATGTCACTTGGGGCTGATTCATAATCTCTACTCGTTTCTTCAGATCTTCCCGCTTGACATTCTTGGCATCAGAAGGTGCCAGATCAACGTCCTCTTCCCGGATCATAATCACTTCGGCCCCCGCCCCTTCCAACAATCGCTGCAGCTTCTTCGCTGTTCTTAAATTGATCTCATCTTCGTCAATCGCCTGACTCCGCGCTCCCGGATCCTTTCCCCCATGGCCCGCATCAATCACAATGGTCATTCCGTTTAAGCGTGTATCCGACATGACCGTGATCGCGCGGCCGAATGCCCGCATTACCAGAGCGGCGATCAACAGAACAATCAAACTGCCTGTTGCCCAACATTTTCGTTTTAACCGTTTCATCGTTTTATTGTATGAAAAAAGCAGCGGAGCTATGCCGCTGCAAAGGGACGCGTTGACCGCATCAAAATCAAGCTTATGATCAGACACAGACCTTCGCTCACGGTCGGCGTCAGCCAGATGCCCATAGCCCCCAGAGCGGAGGACAAAATCAACAAACAAACTAAGATCACAACAATTCCCCGCGCTAACGATAACGTCAGGGCGGCTTTCGGCTTTGCCAGCGCGACAAAGAATCCGGAGGTCAGCACATTATAACCCATAATCAGAAAACAAATTGCATAAATCCGGAAAGAGGCGACCGTACTGGCAAACAACGCCGCTTCCTGCGGTTTGATGAAGATCGCGACGATCTGCGGCGTCAGGATTACACAACCGCCAAAACAAAGCGCCGAAGTGAGCGCAGCGGCCACCAATCCGTAGCGATACACCTGTTTGATCGTCGCAGAGTCCCCCTGTCCCACCGCATAGCTGACTAACGGCTGACAACCCTGGGCAATGCCCACAAACGCCATCAGCACCAGATTGTAGACATACGTCATGACCGTATAGCTGACTACGCCGGAGGTTCCGATAATGGATAAAATCTGATGATTGAAAGCAAAGACGATGACGCCGGCGGACAGCTCGGTAATGCAGTCGGCAATGCCGATCGGCACAATCCGCTTGTATTGCGACAGATCCAAAGAAAACCGGGTAAAATGAAAGTGCGTTTTCCGGCTGAACAGAAAGTGGCTGAAGAAAACTAGAAAGGTCAGCAGCTGGGAAATCCCCGTTGCCCAAGCCGCGCCGGCCAATCCCCAATGGAAACCGAAGACAAACAAAGCATCCAGTACAACATTGGTAAAAGCCCCCAGCAAGACACCGAAAGTGGAAAGCTGAGGAAAACCATCAGCCTTGATCAGCACTTCAAACGAATAGGAAACGATAAAGAAGAAGCCAAACCCACCGATGATCCGCAGATATTCCGTTACATACTGCAGCGTATCGCTGGCCGCTCCCAGAAACAAAGCCAGCGGCTCAGCCAAGATGACGCAGCTCACCGAAATAAGCAATGCCAGCGTGGAAAGGACAACCGTGTTCATTGTAAACAGCTGGTTGGCCCGCTCCTCTCGCCCCGCGCCTCGATGGATCGAAATCAACGTCGACGCGCCGATCGACAGCAGCAATGAAAAAGCAAACATAAAGTTGATAAAGGGCATCGCCAGATTGACGGCAGCCAAGGCTGTTTCTCCCGCATAATTGGCAATAAAGATTCCGTCCACCATCGTATACAGGTTAAAAACCAGCATCGATGCCATAGACGGCAGGACAAAGCGTATAAATTTCCGTTTTAAACTCATAATTCCTCCTTCCTGAACCAGTATAAACCTTGGTATAATACTAGAGTCAAGGAGTGATCGAATGAAAAATCAATATAAGATCCACCAGATCTGCCAACTGTATCATATTGGTGCGGATTCTTTGCGGTATTATGAAAAAATGGGTTTGATTCAGCCACAGCGCAGTGAAGGAAATTACCGGCTGTACTCCCTCAGCGATATCTGGCGGCTGAACGTGATCCGTGATTTATTAAAGCTGGGATTCAGCACGCAGCAGATCAAAACCTATCTTGATTCCCGCTCCGTGGCTACTACCCGTCATCTGCTGGACGAAAAGGAAGCCATTCTGCGGCAGCGCATCGAGGAGATGAAGAAAGACCTGCAGGATGTGCAAAATCGCCGTCAAAGCTTTGAAGAAGCGCTCAGCGAGCCGATGAATCAGGTGCGTTTACGAACATTTCCTAAACGGAGATGTCTGCTTTTAAAAGAGAAGATTGAACATGACGAGGATATCGATTATCTGTTGACAAAATTATCCGGACGGTTAGAGGAACAGCTGTCGATTCTCGGCAATGTCGATACCGGATCCATTCTGGAACCTCAGGCGGACGGCACAGTTCGATGCACATCAGTCTTCATTTGTACGGAAGATGAGTCCTATGATTTTACATTGGAAGAAGGCCAATATCTCACCCTGACTTACAGCGGCCGCTACGATACGCATGACGAGCATCTGCGAATCCTGCAGGAGGCAATTCAGAAACGAAAACTAAAAGCCGTCGGTCAGTTCCTGGAATTCTTACTGATCGACATTCATGAAACCCAGCGTTATGATGAATATGTCACGCAGCTTCAGGTCCGTGTTGTTGCTGAGTAATTCACAGGCAGAAAAAAACCTGGCCTTTTGCGGCAAAGCTTCTAAGTTGCTGCCGAAGAGCCAGGTTTTTATTCGTTTAGGTTTCTCCCGCAGAATCTAATGGCATCGGATTCCGCGCGCTAATCCTGCATTGCGCCCGAACTTGGATTATTTTGACTGCAGAGCAGAATGGATTCCTGATGTTCTGCCTTTCTTAACAATCCAAGACTGAATACCGCAATCACGACCTGAGAGATCGGAACCGCCGCCCAGGTACCAATGATGCCGAACTGAGCCGGCAGAAACAGCAGCAGACATGCCAGAATGATCGGTTCACCATAAATCAAAAGATAGGCATATTTGTTCTTCTCTGTCGCATAGAAATAGGAAATCGCAATCCGCGAAACAACAACAAAGGCAAACCCTAGAATAAAGACCGGCAGACTTCTGCCCACGGCGTCTATCGTCTGGACTGAAGCCCCAAACAAAACCGCTGAGGCATAGCGTTGGCTGTACAGCAGAATCATGCTGAGCAAGGCAATCGCCAGACCAAACTGAAAGGCCAGCTTCCGCACATGGCGAACTTTGGACGGGTTCTGTTCGCCATAATATTGGCTGAACAGCGGCTGCGTGCCGTCACTGACACCCTGCAGCAGAAGCAGCATGACGCAGCAAACATAGCTGATGATCGCGTAGGTGCTGACGGCATTGTCGCCTCCAACCCGAATCGCGCTCCAATTGATCAAAATCAATGTCACATTGGGGACAAAGGTCAGACCTAAAGGTGAAGGCGTCAGTTTCAGAATCCGAGTAGTCTGATATTCCCAGCCTTTATCCCATTGTGCATTTAACATTTTCCGCAGCGGATACAGCACAGCCAGGCACCAAATCATCGTGACCGCCTGTCCCAGCACTGTCGCGGCAGCCGCACCGGCCAGACCATACGGCAGCACCCAGACAAAAACATAATCCAGCAGGATATTGGTAAGAAAACCGGCGATCATCGCGGCCATTGCCTGAATCGATTTTCCCATATTGCGGATGACGGGTACTAAACCGACACCCAACACCTGAAACAAGATTCCCATTGTAATGACCGTGATGTATTCCCGTCCATAACTTTCCAATGCTCCCTGCGCTCCCAGCAAGCGCAGCAGCGTTCCGCCTAAGGGCAGATACACCAAAGTCAGAACCACGCTGACTAAAACTAACAGACCGCAGGTAATCCAGAAATAGCGATTCCATTCATTCATTCGATTCCCGCCCTCCGCAATGGCGAAGTGAATGGCGCCGGCCATCCCGATCCCTGTCCCTGCAGCCTGAATCAGAGCAACCAGCGGATAAACAAGATTGATAGTGGCCAGTCCTTGATCACCCACACTGTTGCCGACAAAGAAACCATCGACAATCGCGTAGATTCCTGACAGGGCAAAAGCGAGCATGGAAGGAATCACATACTTAAAAAATGTTTTGGTCAAGGTTTCACCTCCTCAAACGCATCAAGAAAGCGTTTCGTTTCCTTTAACATCGCCCGCATTGATGAAATTCCGATCGTTTGGATCACCTCAAGCTCGTGGGTCTGCAGCTCACGGATCACGGTTTGCGCCAGCCTCGTTCCCTGCGTTGTAAGAAGGATTTCCTTACGCCTATGATCTTGTGAGGATTCTTTGAAAACAACGATCTCCCGCTTCGCCAGGGCGTGCAGAATTGAATTGACCGTTTGTTTTGGCAGATGCCATCTCTGACACAGATCTCGTTGGGTTATGGGCCGATCTGTTTCCCACAAAGTATAAAGAAACAACAGCTCTGTATATGAAATACCCCGTGCTTTTGCCCAGTGGTCATAAACGTCATCCATTTTCCCCCAGAGCTCATAATATTCCATCATCAATGTCTGATGTTCATTCATTTTCATTTCCCCCTCTCTTTAACCTTTTCAAATTCTGAATAAGTCATGACTCTATTTGAAGATCAGTTTTTCAATTGGTCTGATTTCAGACCAATTGAAAAGAAGTATAGCAAATCCGTTGATCCCTGTCAAGTTTTCCAAAGAAGTGTATGCTTTATGTGTTATGGATCCTCGATATCTTCGCTATGATCGAGGAGAATATCGTGAAAAGTATAGATTGTACTTACAACTAAGGATCGCCAACATCTTTTGTGAAACAACATAGCTGGCGATATAAAACAAGAGTTTTTTGAGCTATGCAGCATCCGGCTGTAACAGGCTCCTTGTCTAATGTTACGTTGAACGTGACGACAACCTCAGCACAGATTTGCTGCCTTGTTAGAACTATCCTATCGCCTATGTACTCACGCGAAAAATCTAAAAAAAACCTATAATGGCCTTTATTGTAAATATCTCCAGGCTGTCCCTGCTGAAAAAGTGCTGCGTTGCCAACCTGTTGCCAACCGGTTACCAACAAGGACGGTTTCCCAGCTCATCCCAACAAAGAAAAACCCCTTCGCAAAGGGGTTTCCGCATAACTGATAGGTCTTGTAATTAACGCTTGCTGAACTGCGGAGCACGACGAGCGGCCTTTAAGCCATACTGAAATTCTTTGATTGCCGTTTTCCCTTGATATTCCGGGCTTTTCCGGCTTTCTGCTTCTCAGTTATCCGGTGTGCGGACCATAAAAAACGACCCTTTTTCATTCAGCGATAGCCTGATGAAACGCACCATTTACTACCCCAAACAGCTCCTCTGGTTTATTGTACTTCACTTTTGCATAGATGTCCATAGTTGTTTTGCTGTTTTCGTGTCCGGCAAGGTATTGAACTGTCTTTGGATCGACACCCGCATAGAGAAGATTGGTGATGTAAGTGTGCCGCAACTGATGGGGTGTCACATCAAAGTCCATCGTATATTTGATTTTGGGTTGATTCTTCTGGGTCATGCCCAGCGTTGGAGTAACCGTATATTTGATACCCTCCCCATTCACATACTTATAATAGTTCCGGGGCTTCGTGGAGCGGACAACTACATACTGCCACACTCTTTGAAACTGCGAAGCAGCCAGCGGCTCTCCTTTGCTATCTGCAATCACATAATCTGATATGGAATTTTCTTTCGCTTCTCTCAGACAATCCACCAAACACTTCGGTATCGGAATATCCCTTTTTGCTGTCGGAGTCTTTAGCACCGTAGAAACCACGGGCCTGTTATGCTCTGTACGCCATGCCCGCCTTACCGATAGATACGGGGTAGTCTCATCCAGAAATACACAATCCCATTGCAGTGCAAGGATTTCTTCCCGGCGCAGACCGGAATACAATCCAAGCATAATAAATAGGTAGGGGGGAAGCCCTTTGACTGTATCCAGAAGCACGGCTACCTGTTGATCTGTCAATGCCTCTCTCTTTTTTGCTGGCTTTCCGCCCTTGCCCGATATTCCCACACAGGGATTGTGTTCAAGAATTTGGTTTCTCTCTGCCGCATAAAAAATACACTTGAGCAGCATATTGACCTTATTGTATAAGCCTTCCGATTTCTTTGACAATGGAACAAGCGCCAGCCGAATATCGTCAGCAGTCACTTCTTCCATATACATCTCTCCCAGAGGTTTTATGATATAGTTTGTCATATCCCTCGTATAACCTCTGAGTGTAGACGCAGACACCTTTGCCGACTGCATCAGCAGCCACTTCTCTCCATACTCGGCTACTGTCGGGTGCTGCCGGTGAAAGATAATTTCTCCCACCTGCTTCCGGGCCTCTAACTGCTTCTCATACAATTCTTCACAAGTAGCGGCATACAAACTCAACTCTTTGCCATCTGCATCCGTAATCCTGGTTCTGTAATACTGGATTCCTTTCAATGTAATGGTCCCGTACTTCGGGATCTGTGTTTTCTTTTTTGCCATCTTTGATCGTCCTTTCTTGATAATGTGTAGTCTCCGTATCTACACTCTCTTTTTATCAGAAAGCCTCGATTTAATCAAAGATACGGCTGATGCAAAACAAAGAGCGAGACATCCTTGCCTCGCTCCTGCTTTATTTCCTATTTTATTATTACTGTGCTGCGTCCCAGCTTGCAAACGCGCAGCTCATTGATCTGACCAGCTCATCCGGCCTGTTATACTTAACCTTTGCATAGATGTCCATGGTAATCTTGCTGCTTTCATGGCCTGCCAGGTATTGAACCGTTTTGGGATCTACCGACGCATGAATGAGGTTGGTGATGTAAGTATGCCCTTACGGTATAATTACGACAAACCGGAAAAGCCCCGTATATCAAGGGTTTTCGGTTATCTGGCAAGGTTTTTCATCCTTTTCCAAACCGAAAAATCGAGCCGCGAAGTAGTTATATCGTAGGGGGTGTTATAGTAACGACAAAAACTAAATACTGTTTGGGCGGGCTGTCAGCCCGTCCAAGAAATCAGGACATTTTCTCTGAAAAGAAGAAATGTCCTTTTTTTGTACCCAAAATCAGATGCCGACAGGAGGAACACAATGCCTGAAAAAACCGTGCAGAAGGAACCGGGCAAAAAGCCCGCGCCATCCAAAAAGCCGAAACCACAGCAGGAAGTGGTCGTTCAGATTCCACTCTCCGAGCTGCATCCGTTCCCGGATCATCCCTTTCAGGTGCGAGAGGATGCGTCCATGCAGGAAACCGCCGAAAGCGTCAAGGAATACGGCGTCCTCGTCCCCGCGCTGGCGCGGCCACGGGAGGACGGCGGCTATGAGCTGATCGCAGGCCATCGCCGCAAACACGCCTGCGAGCTGGCAGGACTGGCCACCATGCCGGTTATTGTCCGTGACATTGACCGGGACGCTGCCACCATCATCATGGTGGACAGCAACCTCCAGCGCGAGAATATTCTTCCATCCGAACGAGCCAAAGCCTACAAGATGAAGATGGAGGCCATCAAGCGGCAGGGCGCACGAACGGATCTGACTTCGCCGAAAATTTCGGCGAAGTTCCGCAGCGATGATGAAGTTGGTCAGGATGCCGGGGTGAGCGGAGATACCATCCGCAACTACATCGCCTTGACGCAGTTAGTCCCGGAGCTTCAGCAGATGGTGGACGAGAAGAAAATCGCCCTCAGTCCCGCCTATCAGCTTGCGGCGCTGACACCCAAGGAGCAAGGCTTGCTTCTGGAAACCATCGACAGTGAACAGACCACCCCCTCGCTCTCGCAGGCGCAGCGGATGAAAAAGCTCAGTCAGAGCGGCGAGCTGAACGAGGACACCATGCTCTCCATTATGATGGAGCAGAAGAAACCGGAGAAGAACGACATCACCCTTTCCGGTGAAAAGCTCCGCAAATATTTCCCACGTTCCTATACCCCATTTCAGATTGAGAACACCATCTTCAAATTATTGGACGCATGGCAGAAAAAGCGCCAGCGCGATCAGAGCCGATGAGCGGACAAGCAGTTTGTTTGTCCGCTATTTTCATGCCAAAAGGAGGACGCCATGTATATCAACACATTCAAATATACCCCCAAAGATGTGAGCTGCCAGCTCTGTACCGAGTATGTGAAAAAGCTGGGCTGTACCGCCCTGCGCTGCCCGTGGCTGGCCGAGCGCATCGAGGCCGGTGTGGTCGGCTACCGCGAGGCAGTCTTAGAGACATTTCCCCATGAACGCCGCCTGTTCCAGCGCCTGAACCTGCTGATCAAGCACTATCCCGGAAGCCTTTGGAGCAACGAGCAGCATGAGCGCCGAATGCAGTATCAATGTGCCGTGCAGGGCTACCGCCGCCGCAGGGATACCAACGCCTATTATGCGGCCATGTACCTGCTGACCTCCAACGACGACATTTACCGCCGCACGGCAAATTGCTTCTGCAAGGACGGGATTGAGTTCGGCTATGCGGTGCTGAAAAGCACCTCGCCGCACAACTACGCGCTGTTCATGGCGGCGCGTGACCTCTGCGACAAGACAGAGGCTGTCACGATGGCGGACTTGGCGGAACCGGAGGTCATTGACCCGGAGGCGCTGCGCCTGATCGTCAACGCCACTCTGATCGCCCGTTACGGGCTTGCCGCCTTTCAGATCAGAGCGCGAGGTGCCGAATATGAACGCTGATGATTTTGTCGGCGGTCACAGCATCCTTGCGCTGGAGCGCTTTATGGACGAAACCCGCCACATGATTATTTTTGATGTCCTGTCGTGGAAATCCCCTGTGGGTGAAAAGGGCGAACGGCTGCGGCTGTTCCTCTCCGACGTGGGATATGCCAAGGCGCAGGCATCCGAGAGGCGCGGAGAAATCAAAATCCGCAAACACGCCGCCGTTATTGAGGGGCATATCCTCCCTGACCGGAAAAAGCGGCGTCACTAAAATGATTGGAGGAATTACCATGAGCAGAGTAACAGAGCTGGAAAAAGCGCTGACCACGCTGTTCCGCAAGGGTACGGAGGTCGGCTACACGGAAACGGAGATCGACGAGTTTCTGGAAAACATCGACTATCACGCCCTGCTGCAAGCCGTTTGGAACAAGGCTGAAACGGTCTATGCCTACCGCGCAGACGGCAAAAATGCGCTGAGCTTGGACTATCGAAGCGCGGAGCTGTTCAAGCAGCGAGCGACGCTTCTCTATGAGGACGTGGGCGACAGCTATATCGGCGCGGTGTTTGCCGCCCGGTCGATGGAGCTGTGGCTGCTGGAGGATATGGGCTTTGCCGTCGTTGCCAAATTCAGCGTGAACGCCGGAGAAGGCGAATACGTCACCGAGTACCGTGTCTACAAGGGCAGCGATTGGGCGGACAGCGAGATTTCTCTGGATTTGGAGGACTTGGTGGCCGAGCTTGCCGCCCTGTGCGATCCCTATTACGAACACGAGCAGCCCATCTATGAGCTGTGATGTGGGAAAGGAGTGAAAACGGAGCGGCTTCCCCATGCGGGAAACCATTCAGAACACAAACGGCAAGCAGTTTCACGCCGTCAGCCTGTCCGGTGGCAAGGACAGTACCGCCATGCTGCTTTTGATGATCGAGCGCGGTATGTCCATCGACATGGTGCTGTCGGCGGACACCGGCATGGAGTTTCCCGAAATGTATGCGCATCTTGCCAAGCTGGACGAGCATCTTTACAGGGAGCGCGGCATCCATATCACCACGCTGCGGCATCCCAAGGGCTTTGAACACCTGATGTTCGATGAACCCAAGCAGAAGCCCCGCAGTCTGGAAAACCGTGCAAAACTGGGCATCCCGCCCTACGGCAACGGCTGGCCGGGAATCCGCGTCCGCTGGTGTACCGGGCTGCTCAAAACCCACCTCATCACCAAGGAAGTCAACCGGCTCAAAGGCGAGCTGGGCGCGCTGCATTATGTCGGCATCGCCGCCGATGAAGCGTGGCGCTGCAAGGATGAGCGGTATCCCCTCGTGGAATGGGGCATCACGGAGGCACAGGCGCTCCAAGCCTGTTACGACCGTGGCTTTGACTTCGGCGGGCTGTATGAGATATACCACCGTGCGTCCTGCTGGTGCTGCCCGTTCCAACGCATCGACGAGCTGCGGAAACTGCGAAAACATCACCCGGAGCTGTGGGAAAAGCTGATGGAGCTGGATCGCCGTGCGCTGGCGCAGTTCGGCCCCGGCCCGCTGGGACAGTTCAAGCAGAACTGGAGCGTAAAGCGGCTGGATACGCGGTTTGCCGAGGAGGACGGCCAAACAGGTTGACTGCCCTGCGGAAAGGATTGAAGCAATATGGCTGTATTTCGCGTTGAACGGACGCGGGATTACACGGTGATGTGCAACCATCACCTGAAAGACAGCAATCTTTCCCTGAAAGCCAAGGGGCTGCTCTCCATGATGCTCTCCCTCCCCGATGAGTGGAACTACACCACGCGGGGGCTGGCTGCGATCTGCAAGGAGGGCGTGGACGCCATCGGGAAAACGCTCAAGGAGCTGGAGCTGGCGGGCTACATCATCCGCCGTCAGCTTCGCGGCAAGGACGGGCGCATTTCCGACACGGAGTACACCATCTTCGAGAAGCCCCGAAAGCCCTCTCCACCGGATACGACTTTACCAGATACGGAAAACCCGTATCTGGATAATCCGGATACGGAGGCACCGGATACGGATAATCCCGCGCAATTAAATACTAAGAAATCTAATACTCAAAAATCAAATACTGATCTATCAAGCACTCATTCATTCTTTCTGCCTGCGGCGGACGGAATGACGGAGGGGCTTGAGAAAAAAGCGGAGATCAGAGAGCAAATCGAATACGACATTCTCTGTCAGCAGTATGACCGGATGCAGCTTGATGAGCTGGTGGAGATTATGCTGGAGGTTGCTATGAACCGCAGCCCCACAGTCAAGATCGGGCGGGATGCGGAGTATCCCACCGGCTTCGTGCAACAGCGCTTTGAAAAGATCACCTCCATGCACATCGAAAAGGTCATGGACGGTATCCGCGAGAACACCACTCGCGTTTGGAATACGAAAGCCTATCTTATGGCGGCGCTGTTCAATTCCGTTTCCACCATCGACAACCACTATGCCATGCTGGTCAATCACGATTTTCACGGCGGCCCCTAAAGGCCGTCTTTTTTCATGCCCGATTCCGGGAGAAAGGATTTGATACCGATGAAACGCCCCCTTGCCTACATCACCGCTCCGTGGAGCGAGAATGAGTTTGAGAACACCGAAAATGCCGCCAAGTATTGCAGGGCGGTCTATGATGCGGGCTTTTCGCCCGTCTGCCCCACGCTGTTTCTGCCGCTGTTCCTGCGCGATGAGATTCCGCAGGAGCATAAGGACGGCATCGACATGGCACGGGAATATCTGCGCCGCGCTCGTGTGCTGGTGGTTTGCGGCAGCACCGTAGATGAAAGCGTGAAAAATGACATCGCCGTGGCCGAGCGCCTGCGGATCACCGCCACCACGCTGGACGGCATCCTGACCGTCAAGGGACAGGGGCGCAGAAATGAATGAGCATCTTCTGCACCGGCTGGTGGTACCGCCTTAGTGTGTCCCGGCGTTCTCCCTGCAAATCGGAGGAAAGGAGCGTGATAAGTCATGCAGGAAGAAGTTGAACAGAGAATCGTATCCCTGATGATCTCCTGTGGGAAGCTGGGTGAACAGGAATTTCGTAAGGCCGTTGCCAAGCTGCTGGAGCAGTTGAAAAACGACCGCCAGAAGCATCAGTACAGCAAGGCCAATCCCCACGGGAAAATGACCGTCAAGCAGCTTGCCGCCAAGGATAAGGGATTGCAGAGCATTGAAGTCACCGATCAGAATATCGGCTCATTCAACCGGATTGCCCGGAAGTATGGCATTGACTTCGCTCCATTCAAGGTCAAGGGCGAAAAGCGATACATGGTGTTCTTCAAAGCGCCGGACGCCGACGCCATGACCGCCGCGTTCAAGGAATATACCGCCAAGCAGGTCAGAAAGGCGGAGCGCCCCTCGGTGCTGGAAAAGCTGCAACACTTCAAGTCGCTCATTCAGGCGGCTGTGGTGGACAGGACAAAGCGGAAGGAGCTGGAACGATGAAGCAAGTCAACGTCAAAAAGCTCATTCTTCCCAATATTCCGTATGTGTTCGTCGCACTGCTGGCCACCAAGGTCAGCGAGGCGGTGCGGCTGGCTCCCGGTTCAGACGCTTCCACGAAGCTCCTGAACATTATGACCGGTCTGAACACAGCGTTTCACTCCCTTGTCCCCAGCTTTCATCCCATTGACCTGTGCGTGGGCGTTGCCGCCGCCATCGCCATTCGGCTGGCGGTCTATATCAAGGGCAAAAACGCAAAGAAATTCCGCAAAAATCTGGAGTACGGCAGCGCCCGTTGGGGAAACGCGGAGGACATCAAGCCCTACGTCGATCCCGCATTTGAGAACAACATCATTCTCACGCAGACGGAGCGGCTGACGATGAACAGCCGCCCCAAAGACCCAAAAACGGCGCGGAACAAAAATGTCCTGATCGTCGGCGGCAGCGGTTCGGGCAAGACCCGCTTTTGGTTGAAGCCCAATCTGCTCCAATGCACATCAAAAACCTATCCCACCAGCTTCGTCGTCACCGATCCCAAAGGGGACATCGTGGTTTCCTGCGGCCATGCGCTGCAAAAGAACGGGTATCAGATCAAGATTCTCAATTCCCTGAACTTCAAGAAGTCCATGCACTACAACCCGTTCGCCTACATCCACTCGGAAAAGGACATTTTGAAGCTGGTCACGACGCTGATCGCCAACACCAAGGGCGAGGGTAAAGCCGGTGACGATTTCTGGGTGAAAGCGGAAACGCTACTCTACACCGCCCTTATCGGGTACATCCACTATGAAGCGCCGGTGGAGGAACAGAATTTCTCTACGCTCATTGAGTTTATCAATGCGATGGAGGTGCGCGAGGACGATGAGGACTTCAAAAATCCGGTGGACTTGATGTTCGACGAGCTGAAAAAGCGCAAGCCAGACCACTTCGCCGTCCGCCAATATGCCAAATTCAAGCTAAGTGCCGGCAAGACCGCGAAAAGCATACTTATTTCCTGCGGCGCACGACTTGCGCCCTTTGACATTCAGGAGCTTCGGGAGCTGACGGCCTATGACGAGCTGCAACTGGACACGCTGGGCGACCGGAAAACCGCCCTGTTCATCATCATGTCCGATACGGATGATACCTTTAACTTTCTCATTTCCATGTGCTATACCCAGCTTTTCAACCTGTTGTGTGAAAAGGCGGATGATGTGTACGGCGGACGCTTGCCGGTTCATGTCCGCTGCCTGATCGACGAGGCCGCGAATATCGGCCAGATACCGAGGCTTGAGAAGCTGGTAGCGACGATCCGTTCCAGAGAAATCTCCTGCTGCCTTGTCTTGCAGGCGCAGAGCCAGCTCAAAGCCCTGTATAAAGACAGCGCGGATACGATCATCGGCAACATGGACTGCTCCATCTTTTTGGGCGGTAAGGAACCCGGTACGCTGAAAGAGCTGGCGGCGGCGCTGGGCAAGGAAACCATCGACAGCTATAACACCGGCGAAAGCCGTGGCCGCGAGGTTTCCCATTCGCTGAACTATCAGAAATTGGGCAAGGAGCTTCCTTAACCCCTTGAGAAACTTTAGAGGGTGGCTTTTTCTTGTCCTCAAAGGTCAGTTTCGAGGTCTTTTTTCCGGTATCTGGGTCAATAACCGTCTGCCTGACCTTTTTCTTTGGAACATTGGCCTGCGCCTTATCTGCTCTGGCCGCAGCTTTATCCGCTTTGCGGATCGGCTTTTCCAGCGCAGGGTCAGCCCGTTCCTCATCGGTAAAGCGCAGGCGCGGCTCTTTATTCAAACCATTCTCCCAGCATGAGGGAGGACATCATGTAGTGCAGCTCTGCATAAATGGCCATCCCCACAGGATCGTTGAACATACTGCCGGACAGGTAGGCATAAAACTGTGCCACCACATCGGACAGGATCTTCGCTTCAGTTCCTTCCAGAACCAGACCGCCCATGCCTTCCTTGGCACGGATGGCGCTCCAGATCTCTGCCAGACGAAGAAGCCCCACCTGACCGGTCTCATTCAGTTCGGCTGCCTGATCTGCCGCTGTGCGGCACTCGCTGACCGCATCAGCCATGACTGTAAGCAGCTGGCTGCGCTGGGCATTTACCGCCCTGTCAAAAAACATCAGCGGGTTTTGATTCAAAATGTTGGGGTTCATTATCATTCATCCTCCTTCTTTTTCAGTTCCTGGGGTTTGGTGGTCATAATGCGGTAAAGCTCGGTGTTCTTCGGGAAGTGATCCACGAAAGGCAGGATCGTGGAGCCATAGAACAAAAGGCCCTCGCCCTCACCGGAGTGGGTCACATAGCTCAGCTGGTGCGTGGAGATCCCCAGCTGTTTGGCAAGGATCTGACGGTCTCCGCCTGCCTGGTTGAGCATATACACGAAGTCGGAGTTTTATAGTGATAGGTAAGCCCCTGATATCATCTCAGGCTTTTCCCCCACTTCACACCGTGCATGCGACTTTCACCGCACACGGCGTTCCATCGGTTAGTAGATTTCGTTGTCTAAACAATCAAACCTGTCATAGAAATACTGTGTTGTGTTGATTAGTGAGAGATTAGATTAACGGCAGAGACGCCAACTCACGGAGCGTATTTACCTTTTTGAGCTGGCTCTTGTCAAGCTGTAGGAGTTCCAAATATTTTGCGATTGTATCTGCATTGATGGCATGAATCAACTTGTGTACAGAATCCTTCACTAAAATAAGATTCCCATAGGAATCATCGCCTCCAAGATACCGGGGCAGTTTGTGATGACAGTGAATCTCATGTGTACTTGAGAATTCTTCACCGGTAACAGCACATTTTCCCCATTGAGCAGAGAATAGTGATATTCTGTTATCTGCATATTCCGCGCTATAGCCATAGGGTGGCTTCCGCATAAGCGAGAGCAGAATGGCCATATTGATTCGTAGGTTATTGTGAATGCCTTCCCGCCCCTCTGGAGTGTAGTAATTCCATGTTTTTTTACGGAATAAAGGATTCTTGTGTTGCGTGTAGCCAATAGGATATACTGGCTCATTTGTGCCTGCAACATATCGCATCATTTTGGATTTTCCAAATCGGCTTCTTTCAAACTCAGTCAATTCCCGTCCGGTTTTAACCAATCGATTCCCGTTACGGGTACTAAGCCTATTTGTGAGCAGTGTCATAACTGCACGATTTAGTATTGCGCAATCATGGTTGATATGGGTGGCAATGCAGTAATAATTCTGCATTCCTGTGACCATACTGTTATAGAGCCTGATTTCACCCTGTTCTCCATAGATTTTTCGGGGATGGACAATCCGTTTTGCCTGTGTTTTCAGCTTCTGGCGCTTGTGGTCAAAATTCTTATCAGCGATGTATGAAATTACCACCAGCTTGTTGCCTTTCCTGTGAACTTTCATCTTGAACCCAAGGAAGTCTGAGTAATGATTTCTGACATTGATAATCCTTGTTTTCTTTTCTGAGATTTCCAGTTTCAGCCTTTCTCTTAACCACTGTATAACTGCGTGCATTGTCCGTTCAGCAGTATCTTTCGTTCTACAGTAAATCCGAAAGTCGTCCGCATATCGAACAATGAACATCTCTTTGAGGTTGGACTTTTTCGCCTGTCTGTACCCGTTTTCAGGTCTGACATTTCTTTTGCATATCGGACTCCATTGCCATTGGCTTTCAACCCAGTGGTCGAGTTCGTTAAGAACGATGTTTGCAAGGAGTGGAGAAATGATTCCACCCTGTGGTGTTCCCTTATCAGGCGTAATAAATGTTCCGTCCTCAAGTTTTATCTGTGCTGTCAGTATTCTCCGAAGCACAAATATAAGCGCCTTATCGTGAATCCCCATTGCCCAAATCTGCCGAATCAGCTTTGCATGGTTCACATTGTCAAAAAATCCTTTAATATCGAATTCAATGACATAGTGCAGGTTTGCTTGCTGTAACAGTTTATAACTTCTGGCAATAGCGTTTTCTACGGAATGGTTCGGTCTAAAGCCATAGCTGTTCTCACTGAACTTAGCTTCACATACCGGCTCCATTACCTGCTTAATACATTGTTGGATTAACCTGTCCCAGATGCATGGAATGCCTAAGGGTCTTGTCTTGCTCGGGTCGTATGGCTTCGGTATCTCCTTTCGCCTGACTGGCTTAGGACGATAACCATGCTCACTTCCGTTTACAATAAATCTCACTTTTTCAACTACTTCATCAGGGGAGCACTTTCCAATGTCCCTGATTGTGAGTTTATCTGTTCCACACGTTTTACTTCCTGTGTTTTTCTTGATATTTCTGTATGCCAGCAGAATGTTTTCCCTTTGAAGGACGATAGACATGAGGTCTGTAAACACCTCACCATTCTTACTGGCAGCATATAGATTATCGAAGGTATCTTGCATTCCGTAATACTCGTTATGTCGCAGATTTTCCTCACATAGCAGTTGTTTCTTTTTTCTGGTCATAAGGCATCACTCTCCTTTCGCGGGAAAGTGTCCCTTTTTGTCTTACTCGTAATCCTTATACGATTGAATGACAACAATAGTTTCTAACCGACTAAAGCCCATTCCTCAAGCCCGCCTTTTTCGTTGGGCTGTCATAGGTTCGAGCTTCGCTTTTCAGCACAGATTAAGCGGCTTATATGATTCGTCCGCAGATTGCTTATGAGCAACTCTGTACCTTTCCACGTTCCGATAACCCTATCTGTACATATATCCTTAGGTGTCCGCTATAGTCCTGTCAGCTTGATTGTGCCTGCAACACAATACGGAATTTCATATTTTCGATTTTTACTTTACCGCACTGACCCACATTTAAGTGTCCGTACATTTCTATACGGTAAACATCTAGACCCGTACATTCGCGGTTTTCGTCAGTCCGTCGTAGACATTCTCACCATAGATATTTTATAGACTCCCGGCGTGTCATCTGCATACAGTACCTCTACTGCACTTTCGTCAGCCGTGTTGCCACGCTGTTACGACAAACTTCCGCCGACTTTATCGAGCTCCAGACTCCAGCCATTACAGCCGAAGCCGGTCGAAGTATCAGAGTAGGCATTTCAGGGCGTTACTCCTTCATTCTACCTATCGGGTTATCAGTTGTTGCTCATCCCTGCCGAGATAAGCCCGACGCTTTTAGCATCACATGGCCATAAGTCTATGAAGTATTACCCTCATAGCGTGATGTTTGTGCGTCAACGTGTCGCACCAAAGATGTTCTCTACCTCGCGGCTGCTCAAAAGGTCTTTGACATTCTGGGTGATACCTGTGGGAATACCGCCCCATTTACGGAATCGCTTCCAGATTTCCACCGTATAGGCAGCGGTTTGCTCCTCCTTCAAAAGCAGGTGCATCTCGTCGATGTAGTAACGGGTAGACTTGTGAGCGGCACGGTTGATGGTGACACGATTCCACACCTGATCCTGGACCACCAGCATACCGATTTTCTTGAGCTGCTTGCCCAGCTCCTTGATGTCATAGCAGACAATACGGTTATTGATGTCCACATTGCTCTGGTGGTTGAACACATTGAGGGAGCCGGTTACATAGA
>OAWV01000497.1_pt1 | contig 30666 bp, 34 predicted proteins | sample 1495551 | NCBI WGS metagenome assembly OAWV01 (sample SAMEA2580245, study PRJEB22360) | human gut metagenome | biome: human gut; feature: human-associated habitat; material: faeces | place: Denmark | collected 2008/2010 | reverse complement strand
TCAGGTGAAAGATGATAAGGAAATGTTTCTTCTGCAGGAAAGCATTGAGAAGTATGGAATATTAAATCCGCTGATCGTCAGACCGGTACCGGATGGCTACTATGAGATCATATCCGGCCACAGAAGAAAACATGCTGCGGAGAAACTTGGATACCGTAAAGTACCGGTGATCATCCGGGTATTAAGTGAAGATGATTCCATTTTAAGCATGGTAGATTCCAATCTTCACAGAGAACGGATCAGCTACAGTGAAAAAGCTTTTGCTTACAAATTAAAGAATGACGTATTGAAAAGAAAAAGTGGTCGAAAAAAGAGCCAAGTTGACCACAAAACACCAAGAAAGCGAGCGATAGAGATCATCAGCGAGGATTGTGGTGATAGTCCAAAACAAGTGCAGCGTTATATCTCACTGACAAAACTGATACCGGAAATGCTGCAGAAACTGGATGATGAGATTATTTCTTTTTGTCCGGCTGTAGAGATAGCAGCATTAAGTGAAAAAGAGCAAAAGGAATTGCTTGTAGCAATGGAGTATGCACAGGCGATCCCATCACTCTCACAGGCACAGAGGATCCGGCAACTGAGTAAAGAAAAACAGTTGTCACTGGAAAAGATGGAAGAAATCATGTGTGAAGTGAAAAAGGGTGAGATCACAAGAGTGGCATTCACAAACGAGCAGTTACACAAGTATTTTCCAAATTCTTATACACCGGCAATGATGAAGCGGGAAATACTGGCATTGTTGAAATTATGGAAAAAAGAATCATGGGAAAGTTAAAGGAGGAAGAAATCATGTGTAAAGTTATATCCGTAGTAAACCAGAAAGGCGGCGTTGGAAAGACCACCACAACCGTAAATGTAGGCATTGGACTGGCAAGAGAAGGTAAGAAAGTGTTGCTGATCGATGCGGATCCACAGGGAAGTTTAACAGCAAGTCTTGGATATGAGGAACCGGATGATCTTCGCATCACACTGGCAACGATCATGATGGATGTCATCAACGAAGAAGAAATCTCTCTGGAAGATGGTATCTTACATCACCAGGAAAATGTAGATTTACTTCCGGCAAATATTGAGCTTTCTGCCCTGGAAGTAACGATGGGAAATGTTATGAGCAGAGAAATGATCATGAAGGAATATATCGATGCGATAAGATGCCGATACGATTATATCCTGATCGACTGTATGCCAAGCCTTGGTATGATGACAATCAATGCACTGGTCTCCTCTGATTCCGTGCTGATACCTGTACAGGCCGCATATCTGCCTGTTAAAGGACTTCAGCAGCTGATCAAGACCATTCTTACAGTAAAGAAAAGACTGAACCGGAAACTGGCGATTGAGGGCATTCTCTTGACTATGGTAGATTTCAGAACCAATTACGCAAGAGACATTGCATCGAGAGTACATACAACCTACGGAAGCCAGATTGAAGTATTTGAAAATGTGATCCCGATGTCTGTAAAAGCAGCTGAGACCAGTGCAGAGGGAAAAAGTATTTACATGCACTGTCCGAAAGGAAAAGTTGCCGAGGCATATATGAAATTGACACAGGAGGTTTTGAATAATGAAAAATAGAAGTGGCGAAAAGATTAAACTGGCAAGTATTGATGAACTGCTGGGTGTGGTAAATGAAGAATCTGCAATGGAGATAGAGATCAGTAAGATCCATCCGTTTAAAAATCATCCGTTCAAGGTGCTGGATGATGAAAAGATGCAGGATCTGGTTGAAAGTGTAAGGATCAATGGAGTACTGACACCGGTACTGCTTCGAATGGATGATAATGAAGAATATGAAATGGTATCCGGTCATAGAAGAATGCATGCAGCACAGCTTGCAGGACTTACGACTATTCCGGCAATCGTAAGAGAATTATCGGATGATGATGCCATTGTGGCTATGGTGGACGCTAACATTCAGCGAGAGGAACTGTTGCCGAGTGAGAAAGCTTTTGCTTATAAGATGAAATTAGCAGCTATGAAAAGACAAGCTGGAAGACCTTCCAAAAATAATCCGTGCCAATGTGGCACACATTTACGAACGGATCAAGAAATAGGAAAACAGGTTGGAGAAAGTGCACGAAGCGTTCAACGTTATATCAGACTGACAGAGTTAATACCAGAACTTCTTGATCTGGTGGATAACAAAAAGCTTCAGTTCACGGTTGCTGTTGATATCTCCTATATCGACAAGGAAGTACAGGAATGGATTTACGAATATATCAGCGACACCGGATTTATCAAGCCAAAACAGATTGCAGCACTCAGAAATCAGCTGAATGATGGACCAATCAATCAGATCCAGATGTTATCGATTTTCAATAACTGTGTGATGGCAAAGAAAGTATCCCGGTCTCTCACTTTCTCAGAAAAGAAACTGACAAAGTACTTTCCGGATGATTATACAGCCAAAGATATGGAGCAGGTGATTGAATCATTATTAGAAAAATGGATGCAGGAACAGTCCTGTTAAGGATAGAAAAAGCTAAGAAAACAAAGTCAAAGAAGTTTAAAAAGAGGACTTCTTAGCAGAAAATGAAAGGAGGAAATTATGGAGAAAAAAATGATATTTAATTATTTTTACGGTACCGAAGCTGATCAGTTCAGCTTCTACCGCATACCAAAAGCATTATTTACAGACAGTTATTTTAAAGATTTATCGAGCGATGCTAAAATTTTATATGGACTGATGTTGGATCGAATGTCTCTTTCCATCAAGAATCAGTGGTTTGATGACAAAAACAGAGCATATATCTACTTTTCCATCGAAGATATCATGGAATTACTGAACTGTGGCAGAAATAAAGCCATCAAATCCATGAGAGAACTGGATGACGAAACAGGGATTGGCCTGATTGAGAAACGCAGACAGGGATTTGGAAAGGTGAACGTTATCTACGTGAAAACCTTTATGCCTGAGAAAACAGATGAGAAAAAATTTGAAGAGGAATTAAAGAAGTTCAAAAAACAAACTTCTGTGGAAAATGAGGAATCTACAGAAGTTTACATTTCAAACTTCATGAAGTCCCAAAATCAAACTTCTAGAAGTCCCGAAAACAAACTTCAAGAAGTTTACATTTCAAACCCTAATAATACTAATCTTAGTGATACTGAAATGAATGATAATAAATCTAATCAAATCGTATCTGCAGATGAGAATCGATCCGATGGCGATAACCGCTCTGAGGATTATCAGGCTTATGAAAACCTTGTCAAAGAGACCATTGATTATGAATCACTGGAAGTAACCCATCATGACGATATGCGGCAGGTAGATGAAATCGTGAACCTGATCGTAGAGACTGTGATGTGTAAAAATGACAAGATCTTGATTGCCAGCAACTGGTATCCGGCATCACTGGTGAAGAAAAAATTTCTGATGCTGACCTATTCACATATCGAGTATGTCTTACACTGTATGAGTGGTAACACCACAAAGGTGAAGAACATCAAGAAATATTTATTAGCAGCCCTGTTTAATGCACCGTCAACGATGAACGGGTATTATCAGGCAGAGGTGAACCATGATATGCCAGGACTGGTAAGATAGGAGGTGCACATGTTTATTTTAAAACTTGCTGGGAAAATATTATTACTGCCAGTATGGCTGATCCTTTTTGTGATCGGCCTGGCAGTAAAGATGACAGTACAGACTTATGCGGTTGTCAGAGAAATCCTTGGGTTTATATTCACTTTGTTGATTATAGCGACTGCATACTGTTACCATGACTGGGTACAGGTTGCATTTCTGTTTTCGCTGAGTGTAATTCTGTATCTGATCCTTTTTGCAGGAGTGTTCGTAGATACTGTACTGGACATGACAAGAGAACGTATTATTGATTTTATTATATAACTTCTCGGAATCTCAATGAATGAGATTTCACTTGAAACTTGACAACTGAATATCGTGCAGGAAAAGAAATTTGCGGGAAATGGACATAAACATTGGACATAGTGGGGACTATGCCTTGAAAAATCTTATACAGTCGTTTAAGATATCATTATTAGGCGGTTAATCCTAATAATGATTCCTGAAATGCCTCGACAGACGGCATTTCCCAGGCATCAAGATGTTGCAGCATCATGATGCCGTAGAGGCGGCAGTACCACATCTTAGTAGAGCGGTGTCTGCCGTCTTCTAATTTATAGTCCTCTTTCTCGCGCTTGTTGGAACGCTCCACGGAAGTTCTTCCATCGTATTCCTTTTTCCATGCTTTGCTGTCTCTTGGCGGTATGTTGAACAATCTGGGATTGTCATCGGTGAAAATATGTACCGTTCTGCCATATTTGGCAGGAGAACAGGGATGTTCGCAGAAACAGCCTTGTTTGCGGTTTGCTTTTGGACATCGGTATTTTGCCCGGTGTTTTGCGGCTTCATATCCATCCTTATGCATGCGTAAGCCCATTTTGCAAATAGGAACCCCGTCATCATCAATGGTGAAATCATCTTTATAAGTGAAATGTCGGGTATGTCCCGGGTTCAGGTCAATAAAAGGAGTGATCTTCTTCCGTTTGCAGTATTCGTAGACAGGATAGGCATCATGGGCAGAATCCAGAAGGAGTTTTTCAATGTGAAACTCAGGAAGATAGGTTTTCATAGTGAAAAAGGAGTGCAGGAAAGAAAGCATATCATGCCTGGAAGCCCGTTCCAAAAGTGGGAAAACAGGAAGGTCACTATGGGAATCAGAAGCCACATACATGTAGAGGTGGTAGCCAAAGAAATAGCATTCCCTGTGAGAATCCCAGCCCCAGTTGCAGTCCGGTTGAGAGTAGTGGCGTTTACAGTTACAGGAAGAAGAGCCATTATCCCTGCAGTTGCAGAGCCGCTTTTTCCGCTGCTGTGCAGCAGTACGGACAGGAGTCCCGTCACCGGCAAGGGAAAGATGAGCCGAATCAATCAGCCCGTGTTCTACGGATTTGCTGAGGAACTGCTGATTGTATAGTTTGAAAATCAGCCAAAAGGGATTTTCCGGTTTTAAATTCCATCGTTCCAATAAAGGAAGAAGCCTGGAAGCGATACTGGAAGAATCACAAGGAGTTTTATCGCCCTTCCTTTTCCCTTTAGGCGGTTTCATTTTAGGAAAGCGGTCTTTGGGGGAAAGGTTGTTGGAAGCATCTTTCCAAAGGCGGGCAAAAAAGTCATAAAAAGTACCAACACCGGGAGTATTGTCGACAGAAAAACCACTGAGAATGGCGTATAAAGGAGTTTCGCGCAGCATACGGCACCAGGCGGTAATGGAAGTCACTTTTAGCTTCAAAGCAAGCAGATAAGACCGGAGCATACAGGAAGGAAGCCTTGGCTGCGGACCGAAAACAGAATAACATTCCTGCATGAGAGAATCAGTCAAAGACAGGTCGAGATACCAAAACTGAATGATATAATCCCAAGTGTCTTTTGGAAGGATAAAGGGATTTGGATAATATTTTAGGAATTCGGATACGAAAGTATCCTGATAGGCGGTATGACCGCCGGGATTACAAGGTAACATCAAAAATCGCCTCCAATCAAAAAATGTACTTTTGATCAAGGGCGCGAAGCGCCGCATTTTTTGAAAGGTTTGTCAAGAGTTTTTGACGAAAAAGTGGGTGATTTTTGAAAAATGGAGTTTGGAATCCCTATGAAATAAGGGCTGAAGATTCCGAGAGATTATGATTTAAGAAGGGAGGAAAGAGTTTTGTCTGAAGCTAATGATAATATAAAAGATATCAGTGAACGAGAATTCCGTAGTTTCGGATCTACTGCCCTATTTGCTAATTTGAAATGGTGGGCCAATGAAGAAAATGATCAATGTAATCCAGAAACATTAGAAAAAGCTTTAATGATACTAGATGATATTATTTTAAACGAATATAAAGACGATTTCTTAGTAAAAGTATTTAAAGGTGATGTGTTTTATCGTGCACGCACAGTTTCAATTGACGATTATGGTAATATTGAAAAAGGCATTTATTCCTCAAAAACAAGATTACATGGATATGATTGGAAAGAATCTAAAGAACCTCCTGCTAAATATGCAGCGGCAGGCAGAAATAGTAAGCAGAAAGAAAGAGCATTATATATGGCTTCAAATGAGATTACAGCTTGTGCTGAGGTTCGTCCGCCAATTCGTGCATTGGTATCAATAGCAAAGTTTACAGCAGATAAAGAAATGACAATACTTGATTTTTCAAAAAAACAGGGATATTCAAAACCATTAAATATAAAAGATAGAGAGTATGATATTGATACAAGAAAATATATATCTAAGGTGTTATCATTATTCTCAGTACCAGTTTATAATACAGAAGAATATAAGATTACACAAAAAATAATATCCCATTATAGAAAAAAAGGATATTATGGAGTTAAATATAAAAGTTTTTATGCCGATGGATGCAATTTTACTTTTTTTGATGAGTATATTAATAATTTTTCATGGGAAGATAGTAGAGTTGTTTTAAACTATGCAACATCAAATTTATTTATTTCATTGGATCAAGAAGAAAAGTGCCAGGATATTGATAATATAGATAATGTAAAAAAAGAAATAACATCTGATTTACGAAACCAAATGTGGAAAGACATAAAAAATGCCTGGAATTTTTCTTTGCCTATAGATGAATTTAAAATTGCGTTTTCTATGCATAAATCAATTGTGTCAGGAGAACACCTAACCCAAAAACAGCTTGCTGAAAAGGAAAATGTTGATATAAAAAAGGTTCAATTAGTCCAAAAAAAATTAAAAAAGGCAAAGAAAATTAAATATGTTGGAGTTGGCAAAAACGGACATTGGGAATGGAACGACAACTAGATAAAGCTGGGGCATGTTTTGCCTCAGCTTTATTTGTAAAATCAATCCATCTCCGCCCCTAGCTCATACCTCTAATACTCCGCCGCCTCATACTCCCTGGGTTCTGAGAGTACCGGTACGGTAAAGAATTCAATCGGAACGCCGAGTGTTGATGCGAAGAGTTTCATAAAATCCTCTTTCGGTGTTCGGATGTCGCTTTCATACTGAGTAATCCGGACATCAGCGTAGCTGTCGGGGAATCCGACAGCCATGCCGAGTTCTTTCTGAGCGAGATGATTTTTCTGTCTTAACAATCGAAGGATTCATAGAATGCGATTTAAGAGAAAAAAGCCTCATGACCATGAGGAAAAATAAAAATGAAATACGTTTGAATATTCCGGATGGTTTTACATTAGCTGTCCGGTGATATGGAAATCACTTTTTAGATCCGTTTTTGTGCATACCGAATCATAATTTCTGTTGAGATATTGGTAAAGACTGCTACGCACCGCAGATGCGGCAAGGTCTTGACCAATATCCAAACAGAAATGGATAAGTCATCAAGTACAAAATAGGCGATTTCCGAGTACCGGAACTCTGATTTCTAAATTTCCGGAAGTGCGATTTCATCGCACAAGAATATTCAACGTTAGCTGATAAAGTGTATAGGCTCAAAAGGGAAAGTGCCCTTTTGGGCCTTTTTAATGTTTTTAATTTGAAATAGTTCCAAAGAACAAGTTAACAATCTATAGATTCTGTATGTTTTAAAGATCAATCGTTATACTAATTTTAGACCGAATTATCGTTCTAAAGGAGGTGTCACAATGGATTTAAAGGCGGTTGGTCAGAGAATAAAAGCTGCAAGGGAAGCTAAGAATCTTACACAAGAAGAATTGGCAGCACTGGTAAACTTAAGTCCAACTCATGTAAGTGTTATAGAGAGAGGACTGAAAGTAACAAAACTTGATACCTTTATTGCGATTGCAAATGCATTAGATGTTTCAGCAGATACACTATTGATTGATGTTGTGACACATTCGGTTACTGGCGTTACGAATGAATTATCTGAAATGATAGAGAAACTACCTAAAGAAAAGCAACAGAGAATTATCAATGCGGTGAGGGCATTGGTGGAATAAATACGTGAATAAGAAGATGGAAGGGCTTATTGCTCTTCTTTTTTATTTGGTTTAACGTGAAAATATGATATAGTAGTTCTAAAGACTTATATATAATTCTGAGGAACTTAATAAAATGAAGAAAAATAATATAACACTTGTATTTGTTGCTATCGTTTTTTCGATTATTGTTGGAATGATAATTGGAAAAAGCTTATTAAAGTATAAAGAAGGTGAGCCAGATGTAGTTGGCAGTTTTTCTATGAATAGAGATGAAAATCTTACAGTAGTTGCTAACAGAAAAAATATTTCTGATAAAGAAGCATTTGCAAGACTGCTTTTAAAAATGTATAAAGAGAATTCATTTCATTCAATAAAATTTTCTACAGATCATGGATATGCAACCAGCCTTGATATGACCGTATATTCTTGGAAAGAAGATATCGAAAATGGCGAATCCATTATGCAAATAGAATTTAGACCGATTGAATATGGAAAAGATTATGATCTTGTTCATAATCCGGATAAATATGTGCTTTTTATCGATGGAACAGAAATAAAATGAAATATATAGATATGCAGATAAAGCGCAGAAAAAGAGGATTGCTCAACACAGGAGGATATTTTCAATTACCCCTCAAAATGATAAAAGCGAGGCAGCGGAAAATCCGTTGCCTCATTTCAGTATTATGACAATTAATCTAGTTCCGCCCCTAACTCATACCTCCAATATTCTGCCGCTTCATACTCTCTAGGTTCTGAGAGTACTGGTACGGTAAAGAGTTCAACCGGAACACCGAGTGTTGATGCGAAGAGTTTCATAAGATCCTCTTTTGGTGTTCGGACATCGCCTTCATATTGAGCAATCCGGACATCAGCACAGCTGTCGGGAAATCCAACAGCTATGCCAAGTTCTTTCTGGGTGAGATGATTTTTCTGTCTTAAGTGTTTTAATTTTCTTCCAAATGTAATCATAGTATTATTCTCCTGTACTTCCAAAAGCCCCGGTTCCTCGTTCATTACCAAGGTCCAGGACAAAATCTGCGATCACGACCGGTGTAATCACCAGCTGACCGACGCGTGTGTCTTTATGAATGGTCTGAGAAGATGTGCTTACGTTGCTGATAATGGCATGAATCTCACCACGGTAACCGGAGCCGATCGGTGGAAGTTCGCATACCAGTCCTTTTGCTGCCATGCTGCTTCGTGGAAAGACATATCCGGCAAATCCATCGGGGATGATGAGACCAAATCCAAGTGGAATTCTTGCAACCTCACCTGGTTTTAATACGCAATCATAAGGCATGAATACATCAGCACCGGCATCATTTTCATGTGGCCGGAAGGGATGATGATCTGCTTTCAGACCAAAGTCAATCAGTTTAATCTTTATGGCTGCTCACCTCCCTTCTGATGAGCAATGGATAATCTGCTTTTAAGATATCTGACGATATCCAAAGTTTTGAAATAGGATTCTGGCAGGACATCTGTTTTTCCATACAGCTTCCTCTCTGACAGAATGGACCGGTCAGATCCGGTGCAAAAAGAATCGGGCTTAATTTGTACAATCTCTGCCAGATCTGTAGCATCACAATCCTTGTTTCATCCGTATTTCTTCTGCAGGTTCTCTGACCGATCATATGCTTCCACTGGTAAGGCGTTGCACTGATGATTAGTACGTTTCGAAGTCCCTGAGGTGTGGCATATCCGGCTGAATCATGATCAATGCCTAAGGCACAGAGTTCTGTATAGTGGTCCAGATCTGACTGACAGCTTTTTTTGTAAATATCCTGGATTTCTTTATCTGCTTTCATGATCCCATATGGAATAGCAAATGCAGCGTGACCGGAATAATTGCTGTACTGCAGAGATGCACTCATGTACTTTACTTCGTTCTGATGCCTTGTGATTTGTGCCAGGAAGCGTCTGCTTGCACCAACAACAGCCACGGTAATGACCATGAATTTCTGTATGGTTGGATGTGGAAGCCCCGCAATATTTTCTACGGTCTTCTGACTGTAGGATTGATGGTAAAGGTCCATCAGATCTGCCATGCTCTGGATCGTATGACCGTGTTGTGTGAGCCTGGCAGCAAAGACCATATTTTGTTCTGCTTCCCGGATTCCATAGCAGTTTAAGATAGCTGTTTCAATGTGATCCATAGGCCTGTTCCTCCTTTACCAGAGCTTTTAAAAGGATCAGATAATTGATGCAGTCTGTGATTTTTTCATCCCACTGTTCCATGTCAAAATGTAACAGAGTGGAATAACACATATCGTAAAGGGATACGACATGTTTCGACATCATACCGGCCAGTGCTGCTTTTGAATCGCAGTTCTGTAAGGCGGCAGCAATCTTGAATGCACTGAGGCGGTCAATATTGTCACCGGTATATTCTTTCTTTTTATGTGCCAGAATATCGGCACACTTTCTCATCTGAAGTTCAAATACAACATTAAATTCTTCTTGTGTCATGTGATAGTTCCTCCTTTGTTTTGTGATAGTTATCGTTCGAGATCCTTGGTTTTTGATCTTACTGGTTCTGGAATCTGCATCTGAAGAATGGCATCAACATTCTGATCGGCAGTATCCAGATCTTTTAATTTTTCTTTCAAGCTGCTTATTGCTTCTTCTTCGGAAGCTATCTGCTGTTGCAGTTTTTCTTTTTGTAAAGTCAAGGTTTTTAGGCTTGTCATCTTTCCATCCTGATAAAAGGATCTCAGCCAATCTCTGGCTTCTTCATATTTCTGAATTTCCTTCGCATGTTCTTTCCGGTACTTTCCTTTGTACTTTGCATTTGAAAATTGGGAATAAACCTCCTTAGTTGCATAGTACTGTCCGGTATAACGGATCTGATTGTTGAGGATCCTTAGATTAGACCGATGCTGAGCAAACTGTGTCTGCATTTCTTTTAGTTCCTGCTTTGATGCAAGCAGTGTATTTTTCAGATCTGACTGCGTATCAAATCCATGTTCCTGCACATAGATAATGGTATTTGCCATTTGCTGCAGGTTAGAAAGTTTTACCCGATGAGCATAAGCCGGGCTCTGCATTGCTTTCACATTTGTCTGGAGATTTACAACCAGGCGAAGGTGAGATCTGACGTAGAGAATGGTCAATGAATCCTTGCGTAAGAAGGTCTGTTCCAGGTGTTCTTTTCCATATCGTGTTCCCAGTGCACGTTCAGTAATCCGCTTCTGTCGATCAGGATGAAGATAGCTGTATCTGCCACGATGCTCAATCACAGAGATCTGAAATTGTTCCAGAAGTTTAGATTGGAATTCATCAAAACTATTGGATGTGGCAGCACATTCATCAATCGCATTTCGCAAATATTCCTTCTGTGTAAGGAACACAGTGGATGTTGGTTTGAGACCATCTTCAATAATTTTCTGATTGATTTCATCCAGTTTTTGCTGGCCGTGTTTCTGTGACATATACTCTTTCTGAGTAATTTTTCGCTCAGCCGGAGCAAGAAGATCTATCTGGTGAAGTCCTTCCTGTTGGCACCGATCCATGACTGTTTTCTTAAAAGTGTTCATGAATTTATCCGTGGAACGATGCTTGTAACCGGCGGCTTCCTCATGTGGTTTATCCATATATGGCTGCCTTTCCACTGCAGTCTTTCTCACACTGTTAATGACGATGTGGGTATGAATATTTCCGGATTCATTGTGACCATCGGTATGAGTAACTACCAGTGCCTGATATCCGGGAAACATCTGCTTTGCAAGTTCCAAGCTGATTGCCTGTGCTCTCTTTCCGGTAAGTCCATTCTCTGTAACATCGGCCGGATCGTAGCTGATAATGTAGTGATGACTTTTGATATCTTCATGTTTCTTATTTTTGTGAAAATGAGCATTTGTCAGTTCACATTCCTTGTCAAAAGACATCGGATCACAGTTCAGACCATCCATATAAAACTCTTTTCGCAGGATGCTTCGTCCGGATTCATCCACAATCTTTTTCCCGGTTTTTTCATCATGTTCAAACAGAAGGTAATTGATAGCAGCTGAGTAATTTGCATTTCTGCTTTTAATGTGTTTTACGATTGCCATTCACACCACCTGCCAGTTTCAGTACTTCTTTTCTCAATAGGAATAAGTCCATGATGCACTGATGGATTTCATTTTCTATAGCACGTGACTGACTGCCACCGCTGTTAAAATGCTTGGCGATCTGATTTAGATTCGATCCAATCTTTCCATATTCACTGACTAGTTTTCTGAGATCATTCATGTCTGCAACAACTTCAATCTGATGATTGATTTGTTTTTCAAGCAGGAGTTTTCTCAGATATTCTGATTGGCTAATGGACAAACAAGCTGCACCTTGATCTAATAAATCCAGTTCGACATCTGTAAGACGTAATCCTATAAAATGTCTGTGATTCAGTTCTTTATCTTTGCTTTTTGTTCTCATACTCCTCCTTCCGCTGAGATTATTCCTCCCGCCGGGAATCCACGTATTTCAATATTGGCTGTCCCTTCCGATATTAGAAATAGTGCTGTGAACACCTTCAGGTGGAACCAACAGACAAGTGAAACGTCTGTTATTGAGAGGGTATGGGGAGATCCCCATCAAGATAAATCCCATAGGAGAACAGGATGCCAAACGGCATTACTGTTAAACATGGGTGGATCTTGCTCTGTATGTGTACCCCTCTATATAACGAAACGCTCAGAGGCTGTTTTACAGTGGGGGAAAAGAAAAAATATCAAAAAAATGATGATTAATGGTGAGCTTGTGATAGAATGGAAAAAAGAGAAAAGCATAAAGGATGTAGTTGTAGAGAATATTTGTTATGATTAGAAAGTTGCTGAACGGAGATATCGATAGAGTTGCTGACATATGGTTAAAGACAAATCTGAAAGCACATTATTTTATTTCCAATCAATACTGGAAAAGTAATTATGAATTAGTGAAGGCTGTTTGATACAGAGCCGATACAGCCGCAAATGCCAAAACAAGAGCCTGCTGTTAGTCCACCAAAAGAACCGCAGATTGAATCAAAGACACCACCCAAGCCTGTTATGTCAGCCGAGGCAGCCGAATATCCCAAGCTGTCTAAGATATATAAGGAACTGAACCGTCAGAACGGGATTATCTTTGACGCAGAACGGAAACGCAACGCTTTAGAGCTTGAGCGTGACAGCCTGAAAGGATTTGCGAAACTTACCAAGAAAGGGGAACTGCAAAGCAGGATTGACCGCAAGAATGAAGAAATAGACATTCTAAAAATCGGCTTGTCGGGAATTGCAAAACGGTATGGATTTCATACGGTACATGATTTCTACAAAGCCTATGCTTCCGCTAAAAATGCTTATGCAGATTATCAGGACAAATTAGCCAAGTGGGAAGAATCCTATGGAGAAAATGCGCAGAAACAAGAAACTCTGCATGAACGATTACTAAATCATCAAAAGGAAAGCACAGACCGACAGACACAACAGAACAGAAAAAGCAAGGACAAGCCTGTAAGTACCGGATATATCCATGAAAATACTTGTAGTTTTTTATATTTGAAAGCAGGTGCAAAATGACATTGCAACAGTTAAGATACGTTACGACAGTAGCAGAAACAGGAACGATTACAGAGGCAGCAAATAAACTTTTCATATCGCAGCCGAGCCTTACGAATGCTATACATGAATTAGAGAAAGAAATGAATGTCCAAATCTTCAATAGGACAAATAAAGGAATCAGCCTTTCCAAAGAGGGGGAAGATTTTTTAGGATATGCCAGACAGGTATTGGAGCAGGCGGCGATTCTTGAAGATAAGTATAAAGGCAGTGGCGGAGGGAAAAAGCAGTTTTGTGTTTCCACACAGCACTACTCTTTTGCAGTCAATGCTTTCGTGGATTTAGTCAAGGAATATGGACAGGACGAATATGATTTTTCACTTCGGGAAACACAGACCTATGAGATTATTGATGATGTGGCACGAATGAGAAGTGAAATCGGAATACTGTTCCTGAATGGTTTCAATGAAGCTGTTATCAATAAAATTCTGAAATCCCGCGATTTGGAATTTCATCAGCTATTTGTTGCCAAGCCCCATGTGTTTATCAGCAGAAAACACCCGCTTGCGGATAACGCTGTTATTACCAATGAACAGCTCATGCCATACCCTTACTTGTCATTTGAGCAGGGGGAGCATAATTCGTTTTATTTTTCAGAGGAAATTTTCTCTGTTTCAGAGCGGAAGAAAAATATACGGGTACGGGACAGGGCAACTTTATTCAATCTCTTAATCGGGCTAAACGGATATACGGTATGCAGCGGTGTGATTGACAGAAATTTGAACGGCAAGGATATTATTGCTATTCCCCTTGCAGAAGAAAGCGATATGCGTATCGGATATATCACCCACCGTAAAGGTATGGTCAGCAGATTGGGAAATACTTATTTGGGGGCATTAAAAAAATATGTAAATGTGGAACAGCCAAAAAGTTAAAAAACTAAAATAGCTTTGTTGCAATCAGGGTAGCCATAGCTTAAAGCTATGACTAACCTATATTTATACATATTATACAATTCAGCCTGAACAAACTATAATGGAAAAAAGTCATGGTTTTTATGGCAAAATTTATTATGATTTGGAGGACATTATGCAGACATCAGTAATCGGATTTCCTAGAATCGGAACTTTAAGGGAATTAAAGTTTGCTTCTGAGAAATATTTCAAAAATGAAACCACCGCAGAAGAACTTTTGCAGACAGGGCTTCTTCTGCGTAAGACACATTGGAACATACAGAAAAATGCGGGGATAGATTATATTTCATGCAATGACTTTTCTTATTACGATATGATGCTGGATACAGCAATGCTGTTTGGAATCATTCCCAAACGCTATAAGGAATTAAACCTTTCAGAATTGGATACATATTTTGCAATGGGTCGTGGCTATCAGGGCGATTCGGGAGATGTAAAAGCCCTTGCCATGAAAAAATGGTTTAATACCAATTACCACTATATTGTTCCCGAAGTAGAAGATGATACAGATATAAGGCTTTCAGGGAATAAGCTGTGGGAAGAATACGCAGAGGCAAAGGCACTCGGAATTGAAACAAAGCCTGTTGTGGTTGGTGCATACACATTGTTAAAGCTATGCCGATATACCGGAAAGAAATCTTCTGATGATTGTGCAGATGCAGTTATCAGTGCATATCGGGACTTGCTTAAAAAGTGCGGAGAATACAGAATCGCATGGATTCAGTTTGACGAGCCGGCTCTTGTACAGGATATGGACAGGGAAGATTTGGCGTTATTCCATAAAATATACAAAGCAGTTCTTCCATCTGCAAATAAAAGCAGGATATTGTTACAGACTTACTTTGGAGATGTCAGAGATGTTTATCCCGATTTGATAAAAATGCCGTTTGCAGGAATCGGTCTTGATTTTGTAGAAGGAAAAGAAACATACCGTCTGATAGAAAAATATGGTTTTCCGCAGGACAAGCTGTTATTTGCAGGACTGGTCAACGGAAAAAATATTTGGAAAAACCACTATGGAAAGACATTGCACATTTTGGCGGCATTGCGGGAAAAAGGAATCCAAACCGTACTGTCAACTTCCTGTTCGCTGCTGCATGTTCCATACACCTTAAAGCATGAGAACGCATTGTCACCGGAATACTTATGTCATTTTGCCTTTGCGGAAGAAAAACTGACAGAGTTAGCGAAACTTAAAAACCTTGCCGAATGCAGGGATTACCGCTCAGAGGCAGCATATCAGGATAACGAGAAACTGTTTGCGGGAAACAGGGATTGTGGAAACGAGGACGTAAAAAAGCGGCTTTCCCTTGTAACAGACGAGGATTATATAAGGCTGCCAAAACGCAGCGAGCGTCAGAAATTGCAGAAAAAGGCTTTTTCACTTCCGGAGTTCCCGACAACAACAATAGGCTCTTTCCCACAGACAAAAGATGTAAAGGCAAACCGTTCTGCTTACCGCAGGGGAGAAATATCAGAAAAAGAGTATGTGGAGTTTAATCGGGAAAAAATTGCGGAGTGTGTAGCGTGGCAGGAAGAAATAGGGCTTGATGTACTGGTTCATGGAGAATATGAAAGAAATGACATGGTGGAATATTTTGGTGAGGCGTTAGGCGGCTTTCTGTTTACGGAAAAAGCATGGGTGCAGTCCTATGGTACAAGGTGTGTGAAACCGCCGATTATATGGGGCGACGTGTACCGTGAAAAACCGATAACGGTGGAATGGTCTGTTTATGCACAATCCCTGACAAAAAAAGTTATGAAAGGAATGCTGACAGGTCCCGTTACCATCTTAAACTGGTCATTCCCAAGAGAGGATATATCCATAAAGGAATCCGTTTCACAGATTGCATTGGCAATCAGGGATGAAGTGCTGGATTTGGAGAACAACGGTATCCGTATCATACAGATTGACGAGGCAGCATTGAGAGAAAAACTGCCACTTCGGAAATCAGACTGGTATCAAGAGTATCTGGATTTTGCAATCCCTGCTTTCCGACTGACACACAGCGGCGTGAAACCGGAAACGCAGATTCATACGCATATGTGTTACAGTGAGTTTACGGATATTATTCCGGCGATTGATGATATGGACGCAGATGTCATAACCTTTGAAGCCTCCCGTTCAGATTTGCAGATATTGGATTCGTTAAGGGAACACAATTTTGAAACAGAAGTCGGACCGGGCGTATATGACATTCACTCTCCTAGAGTGCCATCCGTAGAGGAAATCGTAGCTGCACTGAATACCATGCTTACCAAAATCAGCAGAGAGAAGCTGTGGGTAAACCCTGACTGCGGATTGAAAACAAGAGCCATGCCCGAAACAGAGGCAAGTCTTAAAAATCTGGTAGAAGCGGCAAAGCAGATAAGGAATGAAGTATAAGAAAATGAAGATTTCGGAAATATACAAAAAAAATAAAAAAAGTCTGTCCTTTGAGATTTTTCCACCAAAAAAAGACAGTGAACTTAGGAACATTGATGAAACCCTGGCGGTTTTGTGTGAACTGAATCCTGACTATATCAGTGTGACTTTTGGTGCGGGAGGCGGCACAGGCTGCAGCCGCACCATAGAACTCGCTAGGAAAATTAAATATGAATACCATGTAGAGCCTGTGGTTCACTTGACATGCCTGCATTATGACAAAACGGAAATAGACGGGTTTGCAAGGATTTTGGAAAATGAGGGCATTCAAAATGTGCTTGCCCTTCGGGGTGATAAAAATCCGGACATTTTGGAAAAGGGAGATTACAAGCACGCTTCTGATTTGATTGCATATATGAAACCAAAGTGGGATTTCTGTTTTTTAGGGGCATGTTACCCTGAATGCCATCCTGAATCCGACAACAGAATCAGCGAAATAAAAAATTTGAAAACAAAAGTGAATGCAGGGGCTGAAGTGCTTTTATCACAGCTATTTTTCGATAATAAGCAGTTTTTCCGGTTCCTTGAGGATTGCAGAATTGCAGAAATCAATGTTCCGGTTATTCCGGGCATTATGCCCGTAATCAATGTGTCACAAATAAAGAGAATGGTAACAATGTGCGGGGCAACTTTTCCGATGCGTTTTCAGAAGATAATTAACAAATATGAAAACAACAAGAAAGCACTTTGGGATGCGGGAATGTCTTATGCTTTAAGTCAGATTATTGATTTGCTTGTCAGCGATATTGATGGGATTCATTTATATACCATGAACAATCCGCTTGTTGCAAGAAAAATATGTGAGGGCATACACAATATTATATAGGGCATTGGATTTAAAAGAGGGTGTCGCAAAATCATCAGATTAGATGATTGAGCGATGCCCTCGCTCTATACATAGAAAAATCCGGAAGGAATCCTTTTGTTTTGGGAATCCTTCCGGATTTTTGGCATACTTTAATAATGCCTCTGTTTTTCTGACTTTTTAGGCGGTTTCTTTTACTGGAAAAAGGTAACTTCCAGTGCGTTCTTTTTGGATTTTTGCATGCAGTTTATTGATGTTATAGCCCATGCAAAGCAAAAGAATCTCCAATTTTACCCTGGTTTTCCCACGAAGCAGAAATCTTTGAAATTCGTAATCATTTTTCAGAACCCCAAAAGCTCCTTCCACTTGAATGCTACGGTTCATGCGGTATTTGATCCCTGTTTCACTCAGGATATTTTCATAGGATTCCTGTCGTTTTTCCAGAAAACTTTTTGATATATATAACCGTTTATTCCCTTTTGCTTTGGTGCATTTTTCTTTATATGGACAATCGGTACAGTCTTCACATTCGTAAACGGTTACTTCCGATTCATAGCCACTTTTACTTTTCTGCTTTTTGATAAAAACAGGGAACAATGTTTTCCCGGCATGACAAGTGTATGTGTCAGTTTTTTCATCATATCCCATGTTTTCACGTTTGCTGATATCCTGCTTGAAACTTCGTTTTTTCCATTTTTCATAAGTCTGTGGTTTTATGTATGGTTTTTGCTTGACACTTCTCAGATACGTATATGCTTCTTCACTTTCATATCCGGAATCAGCTGTTACACTCGGATAACGGAAGTCCAGGTTCCTTTCCATTGTCTTTAAAAAAGGAACCAGCGTCCAGACATCATTTCGGTCCTGAAAAATATCCGTTGCCACGATATATTCACTGTCTACTGCAATCTGTACATTATATCCTGGCTTTAACTGTGCATTTCTCATATGATCATCTTTCATGTGCATAAAGGTTGCATCAGGATCCGTTTTACAATAATTGTTTCTGCCCTGAAAGCTTGCTATGTGCCAGTCATAAATGGTCTGACGTTCAAGAAACCTGTGGAAAAGTTCGAAAAACCGTTGGTTTCTGCTTTTCCGTTTCCCACGTCCATGTACAAAAACAGTGTTATCTGTCTGACATTGTCTTTCTAAAAACGAGACTATTTTCTGCAGGTCTTGTGTCCTTGTTTCTAAAGTAACCGAAAAATCCTTCAGATATTCCCTGTTCAGAAGCTGTATGGCATCCTGTATCTTCTGAAACATTTTTTCTTCCCATTTTCCTACAGATTTTTTCCATACAAATGTATATTTGTTTGCACAAGCTTCCAGTTTTGTCCCGTCAATAAATACGGTTTCCCTGGACAGTTCTCCGGAATCTTCCAATCGTTTTATCATCTGATAAAAAAGATTTTCACAGGCATCTGCTAAAAAACCAGTACGGAAACGGGCGATCGTGCTATGATCAGGAGCTTTCTGACCGGCCAGCAGCCACATAAAGTTGATATCCCGTTTGCAGGCAGTTTCAATTTTTCTCGAAGAATAAATATTTTGAGAATAAGCATAGGTCAGGATCTTGAACATGGTCTTAGGGTCCACTGCCGGATTTCTGCCTTTGGCAGAGTAAGCCTGATACAGCAAGCTGTAATCTAATTCCTCCAATTCGTGGCTCAGCAGTCGGACAGAGTCATCATCAGGAACCAAACCTTCCAAATTTAATGGCAAAACCAGTTGATAAGGCTCGCCGAATTCGGTATAATTTTTATGGTATTTTATGTATTTTGTCATACTTAATTATACCATGGATTGCGGACTCTTCGGAGTCCGTTTTCTGTTTTTAGGCATAAAAAGGGAGCTATTGCTCCATAGATGATTACTCATCTATTTTGCAACAGCCCCTTCAAACTTGCTAATAGTGGCTTTCTTCTGCAAGCCTTAATGCTGAAATAATCGGCACAATCAGTATTCCGCTAAAAAAGTTACTGATACCATGAATACAATCCCACGGCAGACCTGCGATAATCCACGCTGTCATTTGTTGAAAACTGAATCCGAACAAGACTGCCTGCATTGGGGCATATAGAGTTCCGAATAGGAATCCATGTGCTGCGCATACTGCCATATAAACAATCATCTGCGCTTTTTTAGGCATTTCCTTTGGGAGAAGCATAACTGCTCCCCATAGGATAGTCCATATGTATAAATAAGGAATCCACCATGCTGCAAAAAATACCGTTCAGAATGACATAGGTATAGATTGGGTACAATGCCTTTTTTCTGTAAACAACCGTAAATGCAACTGTAAACACGCCAAGCAGATGCACATTCGGCAGGAACTCCATAACCATTTTTGAAGCATACATAACCGCTCCAAGCATTCCAAAAATGGCAGTCTCCCTGATTGTAAGTTTCATATCATTCCACTTTGAAGGAGTAACTTTCTCCCTCCGCTATTTTTGTGGAATCAACACCTGTCTGTGCGTACTCGCCATTGATATAAAACGCCAATACACACCGTCTTTGTCATAGTCTGCCGTTATGCCGTTGACAGTCTTGACATAAAGACCGTATTCGCTTTCTTCTCCTGCAATCAGTCCAAGCTCCACTAACGCCTCCCCTACTGTTTCTTTTTCGGTGTGGATTTCAAACTGCGTTTCACTGCCTTCCTTGTCCACTACAGTGAAGGTGAATACTGTACTGTACTGCCTTCCCCTAATACACTGCCTTCTGTCTGGACATCTGCCTGTGTTCCCGCTTCGGAAGGTATGTCTTTGGGTGTGCTGCCGTTACAACCAGTTGTAAACAGTGCCATAGCCACAATAAGCACCATACAAAGGATGAATGACGACATTTTTTTGCTGAATCTCGTTTTGTTCATCTTGTTTCATCTCCTATGATTTTTATTTCCTCCCAAAACTGGCACTCGCAATTATGAAAAGAGGATTGTTTTGCTTGGATATTTCGACTTGGCACTCCGTTAGCCGGTCTTCTCAGATATGCTCCAATGACTTTTCCCTACATTGTGGCTTTCGGTCAGGCTGACGGTATTTCATATGTGCCTTACGGCGACGGGCTCGTACAGGATTTGCACCTGTTTCCCCAAACAATACGGTATTTATTTTAATTTTTATATCCACTGTGTCAATATTGCCTAATAGCACAATCCCATTAAATACTGCTTAAATCCTCATCATAGGCAGTATTCAACAGATTACCTAATTACCAAAGTTCCAAAGAATCTTCGGCATCCACCCACATCTGCATATTGCCATCAAGATACAGCTTTGCATATTCTAATGGTTCATCTATTGCAAGGGTGTTTAAGGCACATTCAGAGCACGGTGTGGTTTTTAGTCCTTCTTCTGCTTTTCCGCAATCTATCCGTAAAAAATAGCCTGCATAAGTATATACATCAATACTGTTGTGATAGATATTGTATTCTGCATAAATAATATTCATCTTTTATCTGTCCTTTTTCTTTGATTTTTTGAAAGCATTTCAATCAGTTTACCATTCCCATATATTTTGTGTTATAATGTTTTATATGATTTTGTTTCCCTTGTTTTTTCCCTTATCAGGGTTCGTAATGCCCTATGGGAAGATATAACATGAGGGAAACTGTAAGGGAAAGTTCACTTGCGAAAACCTTAGTGTTTTCAAGGGTTAGCGGATATTTTAATAACAAAATATAACAGCTAATATTTCCCTTAAAATAGGTCAAATCTCAATTCAAGTTTGTTGAATTAAAAATGAAATAAAGTTCCAGTAATCATAGAGTGTATGGATTCAATTCCATATGCTCTTTTTCTTTACTTAATTTCATGAAAAATGTAAAAATCCAATGTTACGAGTTTCTTACGAGTTGCATTAAAAAAACTCGCAAGAAAACTCGTAAGAAAATAAGTAAAAAAATTTGCTTTTGACCACTGTAAAACATGCTCTGAGCGTTTCGTTATATGAAGGGATAATTTTTCTTTCATATTTCAAAGAAAAGAGGATAAAGAAATGTCAGAAAAAAGATGTTATACAGTTCAAGAGTTACAGGAAATCTTAGGAGTCAGCAGACCTACTATTTATAACCTTTTAAAGAAAAAGGAATTCCGGTGGATCCAGTTGGATGGCGGAAAGTATCGCATCTCTAAAAAGAGTTTCGATGACTGGCTCGATAACTTGGAACAGTAAAAAACAGGGTGTTGATCAGGCAGATTTTGTCTGCAATCGACATCCTAAATTTTTATCTGGATTTGAGATATGATATAAGAAAAAACACTAACACTAAAAAAGACAGGAAGTGAAGAATAAATGGCAACAGCAATTATGAAACAAAAAGAAGTTCCGGAAATGGATGATGTTGCAGAAATCATTTCGAAGATATCAGAGGACAGTCCTTACAAACGTCGTCCAACGCAAAAGAGAACCTGGATGACCGTGCCGGAAATGGGAAAGCTACTGGGATTAAAAAAGACAGATCGATACTGGCTGGTTCATAAAAATGTTTTTGAATCAAAAGAGATTGCCGGAAAGATACGAATCAACATTGCCAGCTTTGAAAAATGGTATGCCAATCAGATTAAATATCATAAAGTTACCGGAGAAGAACCGGGGAAAGAATTGAAATCCTGGTCTTATTCCGTTAAGGAAGTCGCGGATCTGTTAGGTGTTGATGATTATCTTGTTTATGAATTACTCAAGAAAAATCAAATGGAAGCGGTTATTGTCGATTACTGGAAACGAATACCAAAAGAATCTTTTCAAAACTGGTATAAAAGCCAGTCTCGGTATCGAACAAAGGAAGACAGAGAAAAAGACGCTCTTCTGGAAGATGCAACAATTACGATGCCTGAGATGGCACAGCTGCTTGGAACAACCAGAAGTGCAGTATATACAATTCTTGATAATCCAAAGTATAGTCATTTTTTGAATTCATTGTGATTGCAGAAAAGAAAAGGATCACAAAAGAGAGTTTTCAAAAATTCCTGAAAGGTCAGGATTGGTATAAGCTGGATGTCTTCATCAACAAAGAATCACAGCGTATAAGAAAAGAATCGTTGAATGCATTGGATGAAGTCGATCCGGAACTTCTGGCAAAAGTATTGGCTAATCCAGAGATGCGGGCATTACTCAATTCGTTGGCGAAGACGATGAAGTAATGAATTTTATATCCCAATGAGTATATTTATTGTGCATATGGAGAATCTATCTCCATCAAATCTATTGAAATCTCCATCATTTAGCATTAAAATGATGGAGATAAATTCAAAATGAAGGAGATTTCAATGAGAAATTTTGATTATATTACAAATCCTGCGAAGTTGCTGACACCTGAAATTGTTCAGATGGTTGGCAGTATTCATGAGCATAAAGGTAAACAGGAATTATTTCTGGAAGCAAACATAGATGAACTGAAAACACTTCTGGAAGTTGCTTTAATTCAAAGTACGGGAGCATCTAACCGAATTGAAGGTATATTTACAAGTGATAAACGTTTGGAAGAACTGGTAAGTCAGAAAGCAGAGCCACGTAATCGGTCTGAACAGGAAATTGCCGGCTACCGTGAAGTGCTGGCTACGATTCACGAAAGTTATGAATATATCACTCCAAGACCAAACATTATTTTACAGTTACATCGTGATTTATATTCTTATTCCCAAGGAAACATCGGTGGTACCTATAAGAATTCAGACAATGTAATTGCAGAAACCGATGCCGAGGGACACCAGAAAGCTCGTTTTATTCCCGTTCCAGCTTTTCAGACTGCAGAAGCAATAGACGAACTTTGCGCTCGTTTCCTTGAAGCATGGGAAGCTGACCGCATTGATAAACTGGTTTTGATTCCTATGTTCATTCTGGACTTTCTGTGCATCCATCCTTTCAATGACGGAAATGGTAGGATGAGCCGTTTGCTCACTTTACTGCTTTTCTATAAGGCTGGATATATCGTTGGAAAGTATGTCAGCATGGAAATGCTGATTGAAAAAACGAAAGAAACATATTATGAAGCCCTTCAAGCAAGTTCTACTGGCTGGTATGAGGGCGAAAACAGCTATGAGCCTTTTGTTAAATATTATCTGGGTATCATACTGAAAGCATACAATGAATTCGAAAGCCGTGTAGAACATTTGAAGTACCATAATCTTTCCAAACCGGATAGAATTAAGGCGGTGATTGATAATAAGGTCGGTAAGATAACGAAGAAGGAAATTATGGAACTATGCCCTGACATAAGTAAGGTTACCGTGGAAAGAACACTGACAGATTTAGTTAAGAGTGGGTATATCGCAAAGGTCGGTGCAGGTCCATCCACCGGTTATGTTCGTATTTGAAAAATTATTTTCAGATTTCCATAATAATAATAGTACTACTTTGAATTAACCAATTTGCCAGTCAAAAACGCATGGACAAACCGTCTCGTATGCGTTATATTATTTATAGACAAGAAAATATCTTGTGCTTTCGATAGGAAGTTTAATTGAATACTGTTTACCATGATCGAACGTACGAAGCATGGTGGTCATATAACAGATGTCGATGGTAATATCAAGGCATTCCCCAATTATTAGCTGGAGCAAACAATCAGCTAACTTTCAGAGCTTGACAGAGGGGGTATTCAGAATAACTCAAATTGAATCGGAAACAGTTTTTAATAGTGTCCCATATGGGTTTACCTTACCTCAGATTGACAGAGAGTGACAATAGGTTGGAGCTCTCCTAAGCACTAGTTGTGAGTTCGATTCTCGCAGGGAACGGTTGAAAAATTGGTTGCTCGTTTGGGCTAGACATAAAATAAAGTCTAGCTTAAACGAGCATTTTTATATCATATTAATGGGAAATTCCAATAAATCCTAAAAAGATTGATTATTGCGGGAGGTTTGAAATGAACACAATTGTACGAGAAAAATGCGATTTACTAATCAAAAATAAAGATACTCTCCGTCAGGTTTTTAGATTAGACGGAGATATGATGATGCTGGCGGGGAGTTCTTTTTATGTTGGAATAGACGTGGAAGCAGATGCAGACAAGATAAAGTACTGTGAACAGATATTGAAAAAGAACACGAAGATGCTTTCAGAGTTTCGCGGAAATGTGAGAATTCCAGTTTTTTGTAAAATGGCTATTGCCAAAGATCCACAAGATTATTTAATATCTGTTCAGCACATTGTGGAGCAAATGAAACATTTGAGATGGATGAATGGGGAGTATAAAGTACTTGCGGCTATGATAATTCAAGATCATGAGGATTCATTTGCAATACCCGCTATTATAGATAAGATAACGAATATTTTTCGTGGTATGAAAGAAACCCACCCTTGGTTGACTTCAGATGAAGACCTTCCGTTTGCGGCAATGCTAGCAGTTTCAGATCTGGACACTGATCAGCTCATAGAGGAAATGGAGGCCTGTTATCAAATGATAATCAAAACATTTCCTGATAAGAATGCATTTCAGTCTTTAAGTCATGTATTAGCAATTGATCCGTCAAAAACAGTTGTGAAATGCAATCGTATTCGAGACATCTTTGCAACATTAAAAGAGAGAAAGCATAAGTTCGGTACAGGATATGAACTGGCAATTTTGGGGACAATGTCAATGCTAGAGTTTTCGGTAGAGCAGATTGTAGAAGAAATTATTGAAGCCGATGACTATTTAAAGACAAAAAAAGGATTTGGAAACTTTACAATGGGAGAAAAAAGAAGACGAATGTATGCAGCACTTATGGTAATGGATGCACATATACCACCAGCTTCTAGAAGCCATCAGGCCTTGCTGAACTCAACATTAGCACTTGTTATTGCTATGGAGATTTGTATGATTCTTATTATGACTGCAGTTATTACAACGACAACAAACTAATGCAAAATTCAGATATCCGACACATCAAATTAGTTTTCATACGGTCAACGCATTGCGCTGCCTTACATTTGAAAGGAGTGAATCTATTCATGACGGACAAACAAAAAGATGATGTTTATTATGTGTGCTGTTTAATAGAATTTATTGCAAGAAAGACAAAAAATCACAGACAGGATGGAATGTTTGATACTGTGAATGAGTGTCGTTATGAAGTTCCGTCAGTAACTTCGATTGGTATGCTTTATCAGGAGTTGGTGCTTGCCATTATGCCAGAGGAAGATGCGGCACAGGGAATCATGGATATTTTTTCATCGTTTATTACGGATGAAATTTCTGATTTTAATTCTAACGTATATTATACGAATCCGGATTACTTGCGGTGTTCCTATTTAGAAGGAAGGATGCTGGTATGATTCACAATATATGAAAAAAGAAATTTTTGACGGTTACGCCGAAAATAGACAAAAAAGTATTTCATACTATGATAGTACAAAAAGAAGGTGATGAAATAAGAACATGACAGCATATGAGAAGAAAATAATAATGGAAAACGGAACCCGGCATGAGATTGTATCGAGTAATTACGATGTAGATGTTAGATTCTATCTGTCAGTAGATGAGGGAAGTTATGTTGCTCCGCACTGGCATAACAGTCTGGAGATTATATATATGCTGGAAGGCAGTATGAAGGTAAAGTGTGAGAATAAAGAGATGGACGTACAGGCAGGAGATATCAGTCTGATTAATTCAAGAGAGATTCATTCTTTCTGGAGTACTCCGAATAAATCTCTGGTATTACAAGTCCCGGAAAAACTCCTGGAAAAATATATATCAGACTATGAACTTGTAAAATTTCATGTAGATCCGCATCCTGGAAAAGAGACAGAAAATACAAAGCTGGAATGGCTGAAAAAAGTATGCTACGACATGTATGTGATATATGAGGTGCGGCCAGAGGGATACCTTTTTAAATTTAAAAGTCTGTTGTATGATTTGCTATACATGCTCATCCATTCATATTCTGTGAAAATGATAGAAAAAGAAGTAAACAGAAATAACAAGAATCGTGAGCAGATTAAGCAGATTCTGCGTTATCTGGACAGGAATCATGCACGTCAGATAACTGTACAGGAGACCGCAGAAGAATTCGGTTATAACCCAGACTATCTTTCTAGAATGTTGAAGCAGCAGATTGGACTGACTACAATGGAGTATCTATATGAAGTACGGATGAATTATGTATATCAAGATCTAATGAATACAGAAGACTACGTCAGTGAGATATTTACCAGGCATGGATGCACAAACTATAAGGTGGCTATGCGGTGGTTTAAAAGACGTTATCACTATACTCCATCCCAGCTTCGCAGGCAGAGACTTGACAAAATGGAAGTTGTTGTGAATACAGAAAAATATGTAATCAAATAAAAAGTCGGAAATGTACCTAATAATAGTAGTTTATACCCCTAATACGAGCAAAGAACATCTGATAGAATGTACCTATCAAAAAAACAAAGGAGTAAAGTAATGGAAACTACAAAGATTAGTATCAAAGAACGATTTGCATACGGTTGTGGGGACCTTGGCTGTAATATTATATATTCAGCAATGTCCTCATTTCTTTTGTTTTATTACACAGACTATGTAAAAGTCAGTGCATTGACAATTGGAACAATCATGCTGATCTCGAGATTATTTGACGGTGTAACAGACTTGATTATGGGAGTAATCGTAGACGGAACAAAGTCCAGATTTGGAAAGTGTCGTCCATGGATCTTAAGAATGGCGATTCCATTCGCAATCGCAGCAGTGCTATTATTCTCAGTTCCTTCCGGATTAGGGGATAAGGCAAAAATCGTATACATATTTATTACATACAACCTGGTATCATCCGTTGTATATACGGCAATCAACGTACCGTATTCAACATTGAATGCATTGATTACACAGGATCAGTACGAAAGATCAGTTCTCAGCATCTTCCGTATGACGCTTGCAACAACAGGAACACTGCTTATTACAAACCTGACTCTTCCATTGGTAGAGTTCTTTGGAGATAATTTATCTGCATGGACGAAGACATTTGCTGTGTTTGGGGTGCTGTCAATCGTAATCTTTCTGATTACATTTACAGGAACGAAAGAAAGAGTAAAACCATCCGCTAAGAGTAAACACGAAAAACTTCCATTCCTTAAGGGAATCAAAGTGTTATTCTGTAATAAGTACTGGATGATGATCACACTGACACTGGTATGTATCTTTATCCAGTATTCGTTAAATGGCGGCGCAGCCGTTTATTATGCAAAAGTTGTTCTTCACAATGAAAAATTGGTTGGCCCGATGAACCTTGTGGCGAGTGTGGTTCAGATTATTGCGATGTTCTTTACAGCTTTTATTATCAAACGTATTGGTAAGAAAAATATGCTGATCATAGGCGTAATCATATATGGACTCGGATTTGGAATGTTCCAGTTCGTTGGAACAAGTTATTTTGGAATTATGTTTGCATCAGCATTAAAGGGGATTGGTAATGCTGGTATTTCGTCTTGTATGTTCGCTATTGTATCCGATACGATCGAATACGGAGAATGGAAGACCGGATATCGTACAGAAGGTTTGATCAATAGTGCATCAAGTTTTGGCTTCAAAGTTGGAAATGGTCTTGGATCTGCAATGCTTGGATGGATCCTTGCACTCGGAAATTATGCGGAAAATGCTTCCGTACAGAGTGCATCTTCTGTTATGGCAATCAAGGCACTGTTCATTTATATTCCGGTTGCAGTTGCTATTTTTCAGATTGTAATCATATTGTTCTACAAACTGGATAAAGAATACGACGGAATTGTCGAAGATCTTAAAAATGGAAAAGGTGCAAAAGAAGCATAAAGATAATTATACCAATTGAGAAATACCGATTATAGAATTAAGGAGATAAAAATCATGAAATTTACAGAAGGATATTGGGAAAAGAGTGAACGCGCCAATGCTTCTCATGCTATGCAGGCATTTATCGTAGAAGAGATTCCAAATGGTATGCGTGTGATAGCTCCATTTCATAAAATCACTGACCGTGCAGGTGCGTTGGATGTAGGAACAATCACAACAGAATTTACAGCGACAAGAAAAGACATCATCAGTGTAAGAAGCTGGCATTTTGAAGGATACAAGAAGAAAGAACCAAGATTTCAGATGAATATAGATATGCAGGATGTGACCGTTGAAATAAATGAAAAAGAAGCGGTAATGACAGCCGGAAGAATGCAGGTTCTTATAGACAGAGAAGAATTCAGGATTACATATATGGCAGATGGGAAAGAACTTACAACTTGCGGATTCCGCAATCTTGGATATATGCAGTATGACAGAGAATGCTTAACAAAATTCCCACAGGAAAATTATATGGCAGCCAGATATACTCCATATATGTCCACAGAGTTATCACTGGCACCAGGAGAATGTGTCTATGGTCTGGGGGAGAGATTTACTTCTTTCGTAAAAAACGGTCAAGTAGTAGATTGCTGGAATGAAGATGGTGGAACTGCGTCACAGATTTCTTATAAAAATATTCCGTTCTATATGACAAATAAGAATTACGGCGTACTGGTGGATCACACAGATAACGTATCATTTGAAGTCGCAAGCGAGAAAGTAGAGTATGTAGGATTTTCCGTAAAGGGAGAGGAAATCCGCTTCCATCTGATATATGGTGATACAATGAAAGATGTAATCCGCAATTATACAGATCTGACTGGAAAACCGGCCCTTCCACCGACATGGTCATTCGGACTTTGGCTTACAACTTCATTTACAACAAACTATGATGAAAAAACAACAAGTTCATTCATTAACGGAATGGCTAAGAGAGATCTTCCACTGGAAGTATTCCACTTTGACTGTTTCTGGATGAAAGAATTCCACTGGTGTGATTTCGAATGGGATAACCGCATCTTCCCGGATGCAAAGGGAATGTTACAAAGATATAAAGAAAAAGGACTGAAGATTTGTGTATGGATCAATCCATATATTGCACAGGGAACAGAATTTTTCCGTGAAGGTCTCGAAAAGGGTTATCTGTTAAAAAGAGCGGATGGCATGGGCATTAAGCAGGTAGATAACTGGCAGCCTGGAATGGGACTTGTAGATTTTACAAATCCTAACGCAACCAAGTGGTATACAGATAAACTGCGTACACTGCTGGATATGGGTGTTGACTGTTTTAAGACAGACTTTGGCGAAAGAATTCCTGTTGATGTAGAGTACTTTGACGGTTCAGATCCTGGGTGTATGCACAATTATTATACACAGTTATATAACCAGGCTGTATTTAAACTTTTGGAAGAGGAAAAAGGAGAAGGAGAAGCCGTATTATTTGCAAGAAGTTCTACAGTTGGAGGACAGCAATTCCCAGTACACTGGGGCGGTGACAGCTCGGCATCTTATGCATCTATGGCAGAAAGCTTAAGAGGCGGACTTTCCTTTACAATGTCAGGTTTCTCATTCTGGAGTCATGATATGGGAGGATTTGAGCTGACAGCAAGCCCTGATGTATATAAGAGATGGTTACAGTTCGGTCTGCTATCTTCTCACAGCCGCCTGCATGGCTCAAAAAGTTACAGAGTGCCGTGGCTGTTTGATGATGAAGCTGTAGATGTGTGTCGAAAATTTACAAAACTGAAACTTCGCCTAATGCCATATATTTATCAAATGGCGGTAAATTCTCATCATACAGGAATTCCGACAATGCGTTCTATGGTTATGGAATTTGAAGATGATCCGGCAACTAAGTATCTGGATATGCAATATATGCTTGGAGACAACATTTTGGTTGCACCGGTATTTTCAGCAGACGGAGATGTAGAATACTACCTTCCGGAAGGTACATGGACCCATCTCCTAAGTAGGGAAGTAAAACAGGGTGGAAGATGGTATAAAGAAAATTATGATTTCATGTCACTTCCAGTGTATGTAAGAGACAACACACTTCTTGCACTTGGAAATAACGAAAAAACAGCGGATTATGAGTTCACAAACGGCGTGGAGATACGTGTTTATGAAGTAAAGGATGGATGTAAGACCTCCTGTCTGGTGCCAGATCAGAAAGGACAGACAGCATTGACAGTGGAAGCTTTCCGCGAGAATAGTAAGCCTGAATTATTCATCCAGTAGTTATTGACGGTGCTACATACCGCTTAGTTACAGC
>OAWV01000476.1_pt1 | contig 31974 bp, 39 predicted proteins | sample 1495551 | NCBI WGS metagenome assembly OAWV01 (sample SAMEA2580245, study PRJEB22360) | human gut metagenome | biome: human gut; feature: human-associated habitat; material: faeces | place: Denmark | collected 2008/2010 | reverse complement strand
CCAAACCCCCGGGACGAAAGACTCATATACACACCCCACCACCCCGTCCGCTGGCCGTACCGGCGGCGTCCTCACCTGCTTAACTAAATCTCCATATGTTTTAGCAACAGCCCCTCGTCTGAGCTGTTACCGTTTAATAAATCTTTAATAAAAAACTCAGCCTCCTGATGTATACAGGCAGGCCGGTTTATGCTACAATAAGAAGAATCGGTGTAATGCCCCATAAATGGAAATCATTACTAACCGGGATACAAGGGAGAGAACAAACAGAAATGAGCAGAGCGAAAAACTTCTGGATCCTGCTGCTGTTTTTACTGACAGGAATTGTACTTGGCGGTTTTATCGGGAACCTGGCTTCCGATATACCGTGGCTGACCTGGCTGAATTTCGGAGAAACCTTTGGACTGACCGAGCCGGTTGTCCTCAATTTCGGAATTCTTGTTATTACCTTCGGTCTTACAATCAGAATCACGATGGCGAGTATTGTCGGAGTGATTATTGCAGTCATTACATATCGTCTGGTCTGAAGCTGAGACAGCGCGGCTGAAAGCCAAACTGTTTCATTGATGGCGGTGGCCTGTGCGCGGAGCGTGCGGATTATCGTTCCATATCCTTACACTGTACTTGGAGAGGCACGGTGAGGAGGAGTAGTGAAAAGACGTACGATGAAAGAACTGCCCTATTCGGACAGACCTTATGAAAAATGTCTGGCATCGGGGCCGGAGAGCCTGACGGATGCCGAGCTTTTGTCGGTTATTTTAAGAACCGGCGCAAGAGGTGAAAGTTCTCTGGAGCTTTCAAAACAAATTCTGGAACTCAGCTATCCCGCAGGGATTCTGGGACTTCTTCATCTTTCCCTGCCAGAACTGATGGCAGTCAGGGGGATTGGCAAGGTAAAAGGAATTGAATTACTGTGTATCGGTGAATTATCCCGGCGTATCTGGAGAACACTGGTCACGGAAGAGGCGGTGGTTTTCAACGAACCGGCCGTTATTTCCGGCTTCTATATGCAGGATATGCGCCATATGGAGCAGGAAGAACTGCATCTAATGATGCTGAATACGAAAAATGTACTGATTAAGGATTCTCTGATTTTCCGGGGAACCGTCAATATGTCGGTTGCCTCTCCCAGAGAGATGTTTATTGAGGCGCTGCGCTATCACGCAGTTCATATTATCCTGGTCCACAACCATCCCAGCGGAGACCCTTCCCCCAGCAGTGAAGACAAAAAGCTGACTGCTCAGGTAAAAGAAGCGGGGGCTCTTCTTGGTATCCGGCTTCTGGATCATATTATTATCGGGGATAATTCTTATTTCAGTTTTAAAGAACGGGGAATTATATAGCTATGAAGAACAGCAAATATATCCTGGCAGGGCTGTCTGTTTTCTGTGTCCTGCTGATTGCCGTAACATCCATCAACAGCAGCTTTCTTACGCCGCTGCGTACCGGTGTCGGATACTTCCTTGTACCGCTCCAGTCGGGTATGAATACCGTTGGTACAAGCCTTTACAACAATATCAGGGACTATTCCTCCCTGAAGGAGGCGCAGGCGGAGAATGCAAGGCTCACGCAGCGTATTGATCAGCTGACTGAGGAGAATAACCGGCTTCAGGCAGAACAGTTTGAGCTGGAACGCTTAAGGGAGCTTTACCAGCTTGATCAGGACTATATGCAGTATGAGAAGGTGGCGGCCCGCGTTATCGCCAAAGACTCCGGCAACTGGTTCCAGATTTTCCGGATTGACAAAGGCTCGGCCGATGGAATCAAAGTTAATATGAATGTCATGGCCGGCGGCGGACTGGTGGGAATTGTCACCGATGTGGGGGCGAATTACGCCACGGTCAGGGCCATTATCGACGACGACAGCAATGTCAGTGGAATGTCCATGCGTTCCGGGGATACCTGCAACGTATCCGGTAATCTGACCTTGTATCAGGAAGGACGTCTCGGCCTTGATCACATCAAAAAGGACTATGACATCCAGAACGGCGACAAGATTATCACATCCAATATCAGTGATATCTTTCTTCCCGGTCTTTTGATTGGCTATGCCGCCGATTTGTCCACCGATGCCAACAATGTTACGAAATCAGGTTTCATCATTCCTGTAGCGGAATTTGACAACCTGCAGGAAGTACTGGTTATCACCCAGCTGAAAAACGGGGGAGAAGAAGATGCGCAAAGTACTGATTAATATTATACTTCTGATCCTGGCATTTACGATCCAGATATGTGTGTTTCCTCAGATCGCCTTTCTGTCTTCGGCGCCGAACCTTCTTCTCATTTCCGTATTTATATGCGGGTTCATTGAGGGCAAGGAGGCCGGCATGTTTTACGGCCTGATAGCCGGGCTTTTCATGGATCTTTTTTACAGCGGTCCTTTTGGCTTTTATACCCTGTTTTACATCAATATGGGATACCTGAACGGAATCTGCACAAAGTACTATTATGAGGACTATATTACACTGCCTCTTGTGCTGAGCATCGTCAATGATCTGGCGTACAATATGTATATTTATATATTCCGTTTCCTGATCAGAAACAGGCTGAATTTCGGCCATTACTTTATTAAAATCATGATTCCGGAAATCATATTTACAACCGTAACCACCCTGATTGTTTACCGTTTTTTTCTTTTTATATACCGTAAGCTGAAGGCGTGGGAGCAAAGGAGAGACAAGAATCTTGTTTGATGACCTGAAAGAATTTTTAAAAGAATTAATCAAAAAAGTGGTTACCTCCCGTCTTTTCGCCCTTTCCGCAGTCTTTTTTATTATGTTCTGTGTGCTGGTCGGCAGGCTTTTTAAGCTGCAGATCGTCGAGGGAGAAGAGTATCAGGATGCCTATATAGCCCTGGCTGAAAAAGTCATTAAGACAGACAGCACAAGGGGCAATATTTACGACAGAAACGGGAATGTGCTGGCTTACAATGAGCTTGCCAATTCCGTTACCATACAGGATATCGGAGCCTTCCGCAAGGCGAGCCAGTTCGATTCGGACTGGAACAGGATGCTTTACGAGCTGGTGTCGATTCTGAACAAACACGGTGAAACCGCCCAGGGAAGCCTAGAACTTATGATAGACCACAACGGTGAATTGGCCTATTCAACAAAGTCGGAGGCTGCCAGAAAGCGGTTTTTAAGAGATCTATACGGTAAGAAAAGCGTGGATGAACTGACCGATAAGGATGGCGATGCTCCGGCAGACGTTACGGCAGAAGAACTGTTCGATAAGCTGAAAGTACAGTACAAGCTTGATGAAACGAAGGATAAGAAGGGCAATCTCATTGAAATTCCGGATGAGGTCGCGCTTCAGATTATCAATATCCGTTACACCATGCGGTTCACTGCTTATCAGAAATACGAAACGACCACCATCGCTACCAACATCAGCGATGAGACAGTGGCTGATATACTGGAACACTCGGCGGATCTTCCGGGTGTCGATATCGAGGAATCCACAAACCGGGTATATAACGAAAGCTTGTATTTTGCACCGATTATCGGCTATACCGGAAAGGTTACCACGGAGCGTCTGGAGGAACTGAAGCAGGTGAATGACGACTATGAGTTAAACGATGTCGTTGGCAGAACCGGTATTGAGTCTTCCATGGAACTGGAGCTGAAGGGACAAAAAGGCTCCCAGACCGCTTATGTGGATAATGTGGGAAGAATACTGACGATAACAGATGAGGTACAGCCCGTGGCGGGCAATGATATCTGGCTGACTCTGGATTTAAACCTTCAGAAGGCCATCTATAACATTCTGGAGAGACAGCTGGCCGGTGTTCTTCTGAAAACAATTGTAAACAAAGAGGCTGACGAAATCGTCTATACGGACTCGTCAAATATCAAGCTTCCCATTAAGGATGCCTATTTCCAGCTTATTAATAACAACGTACTCTCCCTGGAACAGTTTGCGTCGGACGAAGCCTCTGATGTGGAGCGCCAGATTAATGCAAAATATCTGAACGCCAGAGCCAGGATTGAAAACGACATACGAAGCGAGCTGTTATCCGGGAACGCCACTCTGATGCGTGATCTTTCGGAGGAGATGCAGGCGTATATGATTTATATTTATACCTACCTCTCCAGTGATGAGGCCGGAGTCATTATCAAGGATTCCATCGACACGAAAAGCGCAGAGTATCAGGCATGGAAAAACAATGCCATCAGCCTCCGGGATTATCTCTATTACGGTATTGCCAGCAACTGGATAGATACGACGAAACTGAACATCACCAGTAAGTATTCCAATGCCGACGATGTTTTCTCCGCCCTGGTGGATTATGTGTTCCAGAATCTGGCCGATGATACGGAGTTTACAAAGAAGATTTACCGCTACCTGATCAATAACAACGTGGTTTCCGGCAAAGAGCTGTGCCTCGCCCTGTATTCCCAGAATGTTCTGGCCTACGACGAGGCGGAGGTTAACCGCCTCCGTGCCAGCGGGGATGATTATGCGTTTGAATTTCTGATGAACAAAATCAGAAATATTGAGATTACACCCGCCCAGCTTGCACTCGATCCATGTACGGCCAGTTGTGTTGTCACCAATGTCAGAACAGGAGAGGTTCTGGCTCTGGTCACATACCCGAGCTATGACAACAACCGGATTTCCGACCCGGAATATTTTGCCCAGCTCAATGCCGATCAGTCGCTGCCGCTGCGAAACAACGCAACCCAGACGCTGAAGGCTCCCGGTTCCACCTTTAAGCCTATCACGGCCATTGCCGGACTGGAGGAAGGGGCAATCCGGATTGATGAAACCATCAACTGTACCGGTGAATACGAGGAGGCCAATCCGCCGATCAAATGCTGGAAATATCCGGGCTTCCACGGCCCTTTGAATGTAATCGGCGGTATAGAGAATTCCTGTAACTACTTTTTCTCCGAACTGGCACACAGGCTGTCGCTGGATGCGGATGGAAATTACAATCCGGATAAAGGTTTGGAGGTACTCAGAAAATACGCCACAATGTTCGGCCTGGACCAGCCGTCCGGGATCGAAATTTATGAGGCCAATCCGGAGATTACCAACAAGGACCCGGAGCGTTCCGCCATGGGGCAGGGTACGCATAACTATGCCAACGTACAGCTGGCCCGCTATGTAACGGCGCTGGCCAACAGAGGAACGGTATTTGATTTAAGCCTGATCGACAAGGAGACCGATTCCCAGGGCAACCTGGTTAAGGATTATACGCCGGCGGTCCATGCCCAGCTCGATATCGCCCAGTCCACATGGGACGCGGTGCAGCAGGGTATGAGACAGGTTATCACAAACAGCAGTACAAAGAAAATTTTCAATAACCTGGATGTCAGTATTGCCGGTAAGACAGGTACGGCACAGGAGTCGGACAAGAGAGGAAACCATGCATTTTTCGTTTCCTTCGCGCCTTATGAGAACCCTGAGATTGCCGTCACCGTCAACATTCCGAACGGTTATTCCTCATCCAATGCCGCAATGGTGGCAAAACACGTATACCGTTACTACTACAACTATACCACACTTGATAATATCATGACCTCCGGAGCGCTGGACGCATCCAATGAGAGGATTAACGGAGACTAAGAGGTGAGTGTTTCATGCAAAGTTCCGTAGTTATCAAGGGCAGCAAGGCCGGAATGACGGTCATACTGAATCCGGATGTGCCCTTCGAGCAGCTAATAGAAGACATAGGAAAAAAATTCAGGGAGAGTTCCCGGTTCTGGGGTTCCATTCAGATGACTCTGACCCTGGAGGGGCGTACACTTACACCTTCTGAGGAATTTCAGATTGTGGATGCCATCACGGCCAATTCACAGATTGATATCCTCTGTATCCTGGATACCGATGCCAACCGCATCGCCAAATGTGAGAAGGCCCTGACCGAACGCCTGATGGAGCTTTCCTCCCAGACAGGGCAGTTCTATAAGGGCAGCCTGCAGAAAGGCGATGTGCTGGAGTCGGAGGCCAGTATCGTGATTATCGGCGATGTCTGCCACGGCGCACGCGTCATCGCGAAGGGCAATGTGATTGTACTGGGAGTGTTAAATGGTACGGTCCATGCCGGAGCTGCCGGGGGCAACGCCGTGATCGTCGCATTCGATATGGCTCCCACACAGCTTCGTATTGCCGATTACTGTACCAGGGCAGAGGAAAAAGGAAAGCGGCTCGGCCGGGGACCTATCATTGTTTCAGTGGAAGAAGACAGTCTGGTTGTCCGGCCAATTAAAAAGAGTTTCTTAAATTATTTAAATTTTATTTAATACTGGAAATATTTCTGATTTTAGAGTAGAATAATAGGGTAAACTGAATACAGGAGGATGTTCAAATGAGTGAAGTCATTGTTGTTACTTCCGGAAAAGGAGGCGTCGGCAAGACAACGACTTCCGCGAATGTCGGAACAGGCCTTGCCATGCTGGGAAAGAGAGTCGTATTAATCGATACCGATATAGGGCTCAGAAACCTGGATGTGGTCATGGGACTGGAGAACCGGATTGTATATAATCTGGTGGACGTAGTGGAAGGCAATTGTCGCATGAAGCAGGCGCTTATTAGAGACAAAAGATATCCTAACCTGTTTTTACTGCCGTCGGCACAGACGAGGGACAAGTCAAGTGTCAACCCGTCGCAGATGGTAAAGTTAGTAGAGTACCTGAAAGAAGATTTTGATTACATACTATTAGATTGCCCGGCCGGTATCGAACAGGGATTTAAGAATGCCGTCGCCGGAGCAGACAGAGCACTTGTCGTCACCACGCCGGAAGTATCCGCCATCCGCGATGCAGACCGTATCATCGGCCTTCTGGAAGCCGATGCCACCAAACGTATTGAACTGATCATCAACAGGATACGAATGGATATGGTACACCGCGGTGACATGATGTCGGTCGATGATGTGATGGATATCTTGTCCATCCCTGTTATCGGAACCGTGCCGGATGATGAGGACATCGTCATTTCCACCAATCAGGGTGAGCCTCTGGTGGGAATGAACGGATATGCCGGTCAGGCCTATCTGAACATTTGCAAAAGAATACTTGGTGAGTCGGTACCGTTTATGAATCTGGAAAACAGCCGGAATATATGGTCCAGAATAACCTGTCTGCTTAAGCGGGCTTAAGGGAGGGACTGTATGATGCATTTAGTGGAGCTGTTTGGCCGGAAGAATTCAGGCGAAATCGCAAGGCAGCGCCTAAAACTATTGCTGGTTTCTGATCGGGCAGGCTGCTCGCCGGAACTGCTGGAGATGATACGCAGTGACTTTATCCACGCCGTCTCCAGGTATATGGAAGTGGATACAAACGATCTCACCGTATGCGTCATCAGGAGTTCAACTGATGAATACAAGGGAAAAGTACCTGCGCTGTATGCCAGCATACCGATTCGCGACTTACAGAATAAGGGGCCATTTACAGCATGATATTCGATTACAACTTTAAAAATTACAATTTCCGCATAATTTTTTATATGCTGGCTCTCAGTACACTCGGTGTTCTCGTGGTTGCCAGCGCCAGCGGACAGGACCGGGCGACTGTACTCAAGCAGATCGTCGGGGTAGCGATAGCACTGGTCATATGCATCGTCGTTTCCCTGATTGATTATCACAAGTATTTTAAATTCAGCTCCATTATATATGTGGGCTGCGTTTCCCTGCTGCTTGCCGTACTGTTAATCGGAAAAAATACAAAAGGAGCAACCAGATGGCTGCGAATCGGCGGTATACAGATCCAGCCCTCTGAGTTTGTGAAAATAGGGCTTATTGTGATCCTTTCCTGGTTTCTGTCAAAGAATCAGGAAAGGATCAATGCGCCGTCCGTTGTCGGAACGGCAGCGCTGATGTGCGCCGTTCCTCTCGGAATGGTCTATATGCAGCCGAACCTGTCCACCACCATCGTTATTGCTTTTACGCTTGTCTGCATTGTGTATGCCGCAGGGCTCAGTTATAAATGGATTGTGGGAGTACTGGCTGCCGGAATCCCGCTTACGGGACTCTGTCTCTACCTGGCCCTGTTTGATATGGTACCGTTCCTTAAGAAGTATCAGGCACAGCGGATTCTGGCGAAAATATTTCACAGTGACAGCCAGTATGCCGATTTAAACCGGCAGCAGGATAATTCCATTATGGCCATCGGCTCAGGACAACTAAATGGCAAGGGGTTATTTAACAATACCCTGAGTTCTGTCAAAAACGGAAATTTCCTCTCAGAGGAACAGACCGATTTCATCTTTGCGGTAATCGGGGAGGAACTGGGCTTCATCCGCAGTGTCATAGTGATTCTTGTCTATGCTCTGTTGGTTTATGAGTGTCTTTACATTGCCAGCCGTGCCAAAGATACGGCAGGCAGACTTATTTGTACCGGTATGGCGGCTCTGCTTGCTTTTCAGAGCTTCGCCAACATAGCTGTGGCAACGGGAATATTCCCCAATACGGGACTGCCGCTGCCGTTTATCAGCTCCGGTATCAGTTCACTTCTCAGCATGTTTATCGGTATGGGAATTGTCTTAAATATTGGACTTCAAAGAAAAAGCAGCAATCATTAAGGAGGCAGGTTATCGATGAATATAGGATTAATCGCACACGATTCAAAGAAAAAACTGATGCAGAACTTCTGCATCGCTTACAAAGGGATTTTAGCCAAGCATTCTCTTTATGCGACAGGCACGACGGGCAGGCTGATAGAAGAGGTTACAAACCTGTCCATACACAAATATCTTCCCGGTCATCTGGGAGGATCTACTCAGCTTGGTTCACAGATCGAGCATAATTCCATTGATCTCACCATATTTTTAAGGGATCCGCTGTCACCAAAGTCACATGAACCGGATGCTGATATTGTTATCCGTCTTTGCGATGTACACAATATTCCTCTGGCCACCAACCTAGCCACGGCTGAGCTCCTGATCAAGTCTCTGGATCGCGGCGATATGGAGTGGCGCGAGATGTATAAATAGAGGTGCGCCATTGAAACGTATAATAATACAGAGCTCCGTTTTGCTTGCGGCAGCAGCGCTTTCACTTTCAGCCTGCGGTAAAAAAGGCGGGCTGGAGGAAGCTTATTCATATGAAGAACGATCACAGCTAATGTCCGCACATGGGGGCAGTGAGCTGGCTCCTCTTTTCGCGGAGGATCTGTGCGTCGTCACAGACAGTCAGGACGGGGATACATCCATGAATGCGGAGGCCGGAGCTCTCTTTAATGTTACAGACCGCTCTGTTGTCTACAGTAAGAATGCATTCGAACGGCTGTATCCGGCCAGCACTACCAAAGTTATGACTGCCATCATCGCCCTGGAAGAGGGGAATCTCTCGGATCAGGTGACGGTGACGGAGGATGCGGTTATAACCGAGGCAGGCGCTTCCCTCTGCGGAATCAAGCCGGGAGACGTGATTACAATGCAGGATCTTCTCTACGGCCTTATGATGCCGTCGGGTAATGATGCGGCGAACGCCATTGCCGTACATATGTATGGTAGCATTGACGCGTTTGCAGACAGAATGAATGTCAGGGCCAGGGAACTGGGCGCCACAGGGACCCACTTTATGAACCCCAGCGGGCTTACTGACGAGAACCATTATACTACCGCTTATGATCTCTATCTGATGTTCAATGAAGCGATGAAGCTCCCGCTTTTCAGAGAGATAATCGCTGAAGATTCTTACACAGCCAATTATCAGAACGGCGCCGGGGAAGCCGTATCGAAAACCTGGACTGTGGGGAACTGGTATCAGAAAGGAGAGCGTGAAACACCGGCCGGAGTCAGTGTCCTCGGCGGAAAAACCGGAACGACTCAGGCTGCAGGATATTGCCTGATTATGGCCTCTAACGACAGCCAGGATAAAGAGTATATTTCCGTTGTCCTTAAATCAGACAGTCGTCCTTCCCTCTATGATAATATGACAAATATAATTTCTAAAATTGTCAATTAGTGATTGCGCTTTTTATGAATTTATACTATAATTATTTATAGATTAAATGACTTTTTATACAACTTAAATAAAAAATCCAAGGAGGAGATTGTTATGGTTCAGATTATTGCGGGAAATAAGGGTAAAGGAAAGACTAAGTATTTACTGGACATGGCGAATACAGCAGTAAAAGAATCCAAGGGTTCGATAGTTTATCTTGACAAAAGTGCAAAGCATATGTACGAGCTGAATAATAAGATTCGTCTCATCAACGTACAGGAATATCCGATTACTTCCAGTGAAGGATTTATAGGTTTTCTTTGCGGAATCATCTGTCAGGATCATGATCTGGAACAGATGTATTTAGACAGCTTCCTCAAGCTGTCCTGCCTGGAGGGCGAGGATATCGAAGCGACCTACCGGACGCTGGAGACTATCAGTGAAAAATATCATATTACATTTGTTCTCAGCATTTCCATGGACGCAGATACGTTACCTGAGATTGCAAGACCAAATGTGGTTGTTTCGTTATAAATGGGTAACTTACAGTACCTTCATACGTTACCGCTTCGCGATGCGCAAAAACAGCGGAAAACTGTTTCGTGCCGTATGAGCAGTTACATTAATGGTACATAACTTACAGAAGAAAGAGTGCTGCGGCCGCGGCGCTCTTTCTTTTGCTTGAATTTTTTGACAATTACTCTTATAATACAAAGGAAAGGAGAACGGCATTACATCATGGCTAAAAACAAAAAAGTTATCCGCTATAAAAAACCACTGAACATAAACGTTGGCATGATTATTTTTGCCATGATATTCGTTTATCTTTCCTTCAGTGTTTACACGTATATCCGCCGCGATAAGATACAGTTCTATGAAGTGGTCGAGGGCAGTATCGTAAATGACAAGAGCCACACAGGGATTATTCTGAGAGAGGAGACCGTCAGACAGGCCGACAGGACAGGCTTTGTCAATTATTACATAAGGGAAGGCAAACGCGCCGCTGCGGGCGCCCGTGTTTATTCATTGGATGAAACAGGACAGCTGGGCAAATTTCTGGAGGAGAACCAGGAAAACGCCGCCCCTCTCTCCGATGAAAATCTCTCCGAACTGAAGAAGCAGCTCAGCTCCTTCTGCCTCTCTTACAGCGACAGCCGCTTCGGAGCTATTTATGATGAGAAATATTCACTCCAGGCCTCCGTGGCGGAGTATATGAACTTCAACGCACTTGACGGTATGGACGAGCTATTAAAGGAACGGGGGATTAATTACCAGCAGGTTTATGCGGATCAGCCCGGTATTGTTTCTTATGCGATAGATTCCTATGAAGGGATGACCGCCTCCGATATCTCCGAGGCATCCTTTGACCGCACACTCTATAAACGCTCCTTTGGCAAAGCGGGAGATTTAATCGAGAACGGCACGCCGGTTTACAAACTGATCACCTCAGAGAACTGGTCCGTTGTGTTTCCTCTCAGCGAAGAGGATCAGACGGCCTATGCAGACAGAAAGACGCTACAAATCAAGCCGGCAAGCACGGATTTCTCGATGCGGGGTTCCTACAGCCAGATCACGGGAAGCGACGGCAAGCTTTACGGCAAAGTAGATTTTGATAAGTTTATGGTACAGTTTGCTTCCGACCGGTTTATCGATTTTGAAATCGTGTCAGATGAGGCAGCCGGTCTCAAGATCCCTGTTTCATCCGTAACATCAAAAGAGTTTTTTACGGTTCCGGTCGATTATCTGACTCAGGGCGGAGACGCCACCATGTCGGAGTCCGGCTTCTTAAAGGAAGTCTATTCGGAATCCGGAGAATCCTCCATTGTATTCACACCGGCCGATATATATAATTCCACGGAAGAATATTATTATGTGGATAAAAGCGATTCCGGACCGTTTAAGAGCGGAGATTATATTGTAAAGCCGGATTCCAGTGAGCGTTATCAGATTGGTCCTGTCGCAACGCTTAAGGGAGTCTACAATATTAACAAGGGCTATGCCGTGTTCCGTCTCATATCGGAGCTGACGAATAACGGTGAATATTACATAATAGAAAAAGGGACAAAATATGGTCTTTCCGTGTATGATCACATCGTGCTTAACGCCTCTACGGTAACGGAAGGACAGATTATATACCAATAACGCTGGGAAAGGTGTGTCAGAATGATCAGAGAAAATTTAAATGATGTAAAAGAAAATATTGTTTCGGCCTGCCGGGCTTCGAACCGGCAGCCTCAGGATGTAACGCTGATAGCTGTCAGTAAAACAAAACCGGTGGAACTTCTCAGGGAGGCATATGATGCCGGCGTCCGTGACTTCGGTGAAAATAAGGTTCAGGAGATTCTTGAAAAGGCGCCCGCACTTCCGGATGACATCCGCTGGCATATGATCGGACATCTGCAAAAGAACAAGGTACGCCAGGTCATCGATAAAACAGTCCTAATCCACTCCGTCGATACAGTGGCTCTGGCTGAACAGATTGAAAAAGAGGCGGCCAAAAAAAACATTGATGTCGACATCCTTCTGGAGGTCAATATCGGGGAAGAGGAAAGCAAGTATGGGTTCAGGGCCGGCGAAGTTCTGGAGGCAGTTACCATTATTTCCAAATTCTCCCATGTACACATAAAGGGACTGATGACAATTGCTCCATTTGTTGAAAATTCTGAAGAAAATCGCGATATTTTTCTAAAATTATATCAATTAAATGTTGACATAAAAAGCAAAAACATCGATAATGTTAATATGGCTGTGCTCTCGATGGGAATGACCGGTGATTATATGACAGCAATAGAAGAGGGCGCAACCATGATTAGAGTCGGTACCGGAATCTTTGGTGCCAGGACAAAGATGGGAGAGAATTTAGTATGAGTATTCTGAACAAACTAATGGATACAATGCGTTTAACAGAAGAAGACGATGAAGACTACTTCATCGATGACGACTATGAAGATGAGAAACCTGCCAAAAAGCGGTTATTTAATAAAAAAGAAGAAGAAGACTATGACTATGATGAGGAACCGGAGCCAAAGCCCCGTTTTCTTTCACGTTCCTCAAGCAAAGTAGTCCCTATGAGGAGGGGGATGGAAGTGACTCTAATAAAACCTACCTCCATGGAGGATTCCAGGGAGATTTGCGATTATCTGCTGGCAGGAAAAGCTGTCGTCATGAACATGGAGGGCATCCATATGGAAGTGGCGCAGAGAATTATTGATTTCGCATCAGGCGCCACGTATTCGATGAACGGAAACCTGCAGAAGATTTCCAATTACATATTTATTGCAACACCAGAAACCGTAGAATTATCCGGCGATTTCCCGGAGCTTTTAGCTGACGGCTCTTTGAATATTTCCGGAATGAACCTTCACTTTTAACATTATTATGCAGGATAAAGACGAACAATTACTGAAAAAGCGTATATCGGAGCTGGCGGCGCTCTGCTATCAGCGTGATATACGGTCATATACCGATTTTCTGACGTTAAATGAACAGACAATTTTCCATTCCATGAAACGTACGCTTCCTCCTGTCACCTGGCTGATGGGCGGAGGTTATGAGACTGCCGAACGGAAAATTGTTTGTTTTCTGCCGTCTTATGAAGATGAAACAGCCGATTTACCAATCAGTATACTGGAAGCCGTTCCGGCCAGTCCACGCTTTGCAGAGGCTCTGACACACCGGGATTTTCTGGGGGCCATTATGAACCTTGGAATATCGCGAAGCTGTATTGGTGATATTCTGATGAATGAAAACGGCTGTTTTATTTTTTGTCTGGAGAAGATGGCTCCCTTTTTAATCCAGGAGCTTAAGATGGTGCGCCACACCCAGGTCAGCTGCCGGCCCGCTACGCAGGCCCCGGCGGCCGCTCCGAATTGCGAGACGGTGAGCGGAAGCGTGGCATCTCCGCGTCTGGACAGCGTGATTTCCCTCGTTTTTAAGACGTCCCGGTCAAAGACCCTCCCATTTATTGAGGGGGAGCGGGTATTTATAGACGGCCGCCTGTGCATCTCTCCCGGCCGGCAATTAAAGGAGGGAGAGATTATATCGGTCCGCGGCCTCGGCAAGTTCCGCTATACCGGCGCCGGAAATCAGACAAAGAAAGGGCGCCTTTTCGTCAATGCCGAAAAATATATATAGTCCGGAAATACATGCCGAAAGTTACGATTCGTTTTCGCGCCGTTAAACACGGGATTTTCACTCAAAATACGAGTGAAAACACCTCGCGGAATAGCGTCTGTAACAGTAACTGCCCAAATACGGATAAGGAGAAACGATTATGAATGGCAAAAATACATCTGAGAATACTACAGACAGACTTACCGTGCATTTGAACGGCGAGCCTGTATACGATATTGTTATGACACAAGATTTTAACGGCCTGCAGGAGGAGGTACGCAAACATGTCTCTGCTTCCGGTAAACTCTGCATTGTCACCGACTCTACAGTGTCGGAGCTTTACCTGAGGGAAGTAGCCGAAATCCTGTCATCCTGCTGCAGCAGCGTGATTTCTTATGTTTTTCCGGCGGGAGAGGCGCATAAAAATCTGTCTACTGTCCAAAAGCTCTATGAACGGCTGATTCTGGAGCGCTTTGACAGGAGTGATATGCTGGTAGCCCTCGGGGGCGGGGTCGTGGGCGATCTCTGCGGCTTTGCCGCCGCCACCTATCTGCGCGGAATTTCTTTTATCCAGATTCCAACCACCCTGCTCTCCCAGGTGGACAGCAGTATCGGCGGAAAAACAGGCGTTGATTTCGACTCTTACAAAAATATGGTCGGCGCTTTCCATATGCCGAAACTCGTTTATACGAATATCAGAACCCTTTTAACCCTGCCGGACAACGAGTTTGCCGCAGGGCTGGGCGAAGTGATCAAGCATGGCCTGATACGGGACAGGGAATACTATGACTGGCTGCTTTCACATGCCGGTGAAATTGAAGCCAGGGATCTCACTGTCCTGAGACAGACCGTCGCCGGAAGCAATTTGATTAAAAGAAAAGTTGTGGAAACGGACCCGACGGAAAAGGGAGACAGGATGCTCCTGAATTTTGGACATACCCTGGGCCATGCCATCGAAAAACTCAAAAATTTTGAACTGCTTCACGGCGAATGTGTCGCCCTCGGAGCGCTTGCCGCCATGCGTCTGTCCGAGAGCAGAGGTATGATTACAGAAGCGGAAACAGAGCGTTTTAAAGAGGCATTAATGCGGTTTCATATTGCGGTGCGTGTTTCCGGCCTGACGGCCGGCGATATTATCGAGGCGACAAAGAATGATAAGAAGATGGAATCCGGAGTGATTAACTTCATCCTTTTAAAAAGCGTAGGCTGTGCCTATGTGGATCGGACCGTCACGGACGGTGAGATGGAGGAAGCGCTTAAGTTCATCCTGACACAGGAGGAAATCAATGAATAAAAAAATACAGCAGTTTCTGTTTTTTCTCGCCGGTCTCGTTGTCAGCATCGGCTTCGACCAGTGGACAAAGTATCTGGCAGTCGTAAAATTAAAAGGAAAGCAGCCGTTTGTAATCTGGGATGGTGTCTTTGAACTGTATTACTCGGAAAACCGCGGGGCTGCATTTGGAATGATGCAGGGCAAACAGGGATTTTTCTTTCTGATCGCCATTGCCGTCATAGCTGTTGTGGTATTTCTCCTGTTTCGTATGCCGTCTGATAAAAAATACCTGCCGTTTACCGGATGTCTGTTCCTGCTCGTCTCCGGCGCCGCAGGCAATATGATCGACCGGGTGGCGAACGGCTATGTGGTGGATTTTTTATATTTCAAATTAATAGATTTTCCGATTTTTAATGTGGCAGACTGTTACGTAGTGATATCCACGCTGCTTTTGATTCTCCTTTTCTTTTTCGTTTATTCCGACGAGGAACTGGAATTTCTTTCATTCGGAAGACAGAAGAATAAAAAATCGGAGAATGGAGAATAACAGGAAAAGGAGAATGCAGTTTGAAACAGGAATACATTGTTCCGGAAAAAAGCTCCGGCCTGCGAATTGACAAATTTCTGACTGAAAGCTGTCCCGATTATACGCGTTCCTTTCTCCAGAAGCTCTTAAAATCAGAGCTGGTGGAGGTGAATGGAAAACCGGTAAAAAGCAGCTACAAAACAGCGGCCGGCGATACGGTTACTTTCGAGGTGCCGGAAGCTGTGGAAGCGGAGATTACGGCGCAGGAGATGCCCCTTGATATCCTCTATGAGGATGAGGATGTGATTCTGATCAATAAGCCCAAAGGCATGGTAGTACATCCTGCCGCCGGACACTATGAAGGAACTCTTGTGAACGGCCTGATGCATCATTGCCGGGAGCAGCTTTCCGGTATCAACGGCGTCATGCGCCCCGGCATTGTCCACCGGATCGATATGGATACTACAGGAGTCCTTATCGTATGCAAGAACGACCTGGCCCATAATTCCATTGCGGAGCAGTTAAAGGTTCATTCTATCACAAGGAAATATTATGCCGTGGTATTCGGCAGTCTCAAAGACGATGAAGGGACAATTCGCGCCCCTATCGGACGTCATCCGAATGACCGGAAAAAGATGAGCATCAACAGTAAAAACGGCAAGGACGCCGTCACCCATTATAAAGTGCTGGAACGTTTTCACGGATATACACTCGTGGAGTGCAGGCTCGAAACAGGACGCACGCACCAGATCCGGGTACACATGGCAAGCATCGGACATCCGCTTCTTGGCGATCAGGTATATGGCCCGGCGAAACAGCCCTTCCGTTTACAGGGGCAGACCCTGCATGCCGGAGTTCTCGGTTTCCTCCATCCGCGCACAGGAGAGTATATGGAGTTTTCAGCGCCGCTGCCAAAATATTTTGAGGAACTGCTTGAGAAACTGCGCCGCTTAACTTGATACGTCCGCAATGCCGCCCGCCGCTTTTTGGCGGGGGTGAAGAGTAACATTTCTGGAGGGTACAAATGAATATTTTTGATATACTGGGTCCGGTTATGGTCGGCCCGTCAAGCTCCCATACAGCCGGTGCGGTGCGTATCGGGCTGGCGGCGCGCAAGCTTTTGGGAGAACCGCCGGTCAAAGCTGCCATCACTCTGTCAGGTTCTTTTTCTTCCACCGGAGCCGGCCATGGAACGGACAGGGCGATTGTCGCCGGGCTTCTTAACATGGAGCCGGATGATATGAAAATTCCTGAAAGCTTCAGGGAGGCTGAAAAAGCCGGGCTTGAATTCGGTTTTATTCATGATACAATCGGCGGAGCGCATCCAAACACGGCTCTTCTCGACATTTTGTCCGCGTCTGGCCGGAGGATCCGGATGCAGGCGTCCTCGCTCGGAGGCGGCCGTATCATGATTAACAAACTGGACGGTGTGGAAATCAACGTAACCGGAGAGCGTCCGGTGCTGATTATCCACAATATCGATAAGCCCGGCTACGTATCCGAGGTTACGTCTCTGATGGCCTCCGGCTCGGTCAATATCGCAACCATGACGCTCCACCGCAGCAAAAGGGGCGGTGATGCCGTGATGGTGATTGAGACGGATCAGAACATCCCGGTTGAGGCTGTGAGGCACCTTGAAGCCGTTAAGGGCATCTTTAAGGTTACCTGCCTGAATCTGTAGATATTTTGTAACTGTTCATCTTATCGGAACGGATACGATATTGTACCCCAAACGTTACTATTCACAGCCTGTATCCCGCGAGGTGCTTCCGTGCGTATTTTGCGCGAAAATCACGAGTTACACGGCACTAAGCTGTGAGTAGTAACCCTTAAACCATAACGGCACTGAAGTATGCCGTTTATTTCTAATTCCCGGAGGTTCAAATCATATGGCATATAAATCACTTGATTCCATTGTGCAGTACTGCGCCGAACACGGAGCAGCTTTTGATGAAGCCGTGCTCGAGGACGATATGCAGGAGAGGGACGTCACCAGAGAGGACTCCTTAAGCAGTATGAAGTCCATGTGGCAGGCCATGAAGGAAGCGGCCTCTTCCTATGATCCGTCCCTCAAATCGGCAAGCGGCCTGTCCGGGGGACAGGGTGCGCTGATGACGGCTTATATGGAGCAGGGGGATACTCTGTGCGGACCATTCATTAATTCCGTCATCAGAGCGGCACTTCAGATGGGGGAATCGAATGCCTGTATGAAACGGATTGTGGCCGCCCCGACTGCGGGAGCCTGCGGAGTGCTTCCGGCCGTCCTGATTCCCGGCTGTGCCGAGTTTGGTTTTGAGGATGAAAAAATGATACGCTCCCTCTATGTTGCCGCCGGGATCGGACAGGTCATAGCGGAGCGTGCGTATATTGCCGGAGCCCTGGGCGGCTGTCAGGCTGAGATAGGGAGCGCATCGGCCATGGCTGCCGGAGCCCTCGTATTTTTAAAGGGAGGCTCACCGGATATGATTTTAAATGCAGTGGCAATTGCCCTTAAAAGCCTGCTGGGCCTTGTATGCGATCCGGTTGCCGGACTCGTGGAAGTGCCCTGTATCAAACGGAACGTCCTGGGAGCCGTCAATGCGCTGACCAGCGCAGATATGGCTCTGGCTGGGATTGTCAGTTTTGTACCCGCGGATCAGGTAATCGACGCGATGAAAGAAGTGGGTGATAAAATGCACGCTTCCTTAAAGGAAACAAGTCTGGGCGGATTAGCCGCTTCAAAATCTGCACGTAATTTGCAATTTTAATAATGACTTTTCAGAATTTTTGCGTTATAATAGAGGCAAGAAGCAGAATAGTTTTACAAATTGAAAGGAGTGAGATCGATGATGGGTAATTTAGTAATTACAATCGGTCGTGAATGTGGCAGTGCAGGACGACTGATAGGACAGAAACTGGCAGCAGATCTCGGTGTGAAGTGTTATGATAAGGAGCTTTTAACTCTCGCTGCAAAGAACAGCGGTTTGTGTGAAGAACTGTTTAAAACTCATGATGAGAAGCCGACAAGCAGTTTTCTCTATTCGCTTGTTATGGATACATATTCTCTGGGATACAATACCTCCGCATATATGGATATGCCGATTAACCACAAGATCTTTCTGGCCCAGTTCGATACAATCAAGAAGCTGGCGGAGGAAGAATCCTGTGTCATCGTAGGCCGCTGCGCTGATTATGCGCTGGCTGATTATCCCAATACCGTCAGCGTCTTTATCTGCGGCGACGAGGAGGATAAAATCCGCCATCTGATGGAACGCCACAATGTGGATGAGGCAAAAGCAAAAGATATCATGATCAAAACAGACAAACGCAGGGCCAGCTATTACAATTATTACTCCAGCAAACGCTGGGGAAGCTGTAAGAGCTATGACATGTGCATCAGCAGCAGCGCCGTAGGCTATGACGGAGCAGTTGATATAATTAAGGAATTCGCCAAAAAGAAACAAGAATTTCTTAAAACAAAGAATTATAAGTAACTGATATAATAAGACCGGTATGCCTGTTTGTTTTGAACAGGCGTATTGGTCTTTTATAATGTCAATAACTTAACTAGAAAAGAGTTACCCCAATGAGAAAGTTCCATCCACTGATAACGAGAATCCTGGTTATGACTGCATCCGGGTTTCTGCTTATTTCAATTGCAGGATCCTATACGCCGGCTGTTTCACCAGCGCCGGAACAGGCAATTCGTATTTCTCATGATAATGCGGCGGATATATCACAGTCCGGCTCGCTGCCTGTCCGGATTATGAATCTATTAAATCAATTTGCCGGTAATTCAGCCTCCTATCTCTCAGGGCTGGATTCGAAAACGGAGGAAACCTATTCTCCTTCCGTTTTTAAGTATAATCTGATGGCGCTCTATCCCGATGAGCAGGAGATATCCCCGGAGGATGAGACGGCCACGCAGCAGGAACGCGTTATGCGCCTGCTGAAGTATAACCTGAAACCATTCTACGATTTTTTCAAGCTGTCCTTTCATACAAGGGCCTCTGATTCCTACGGCGGACAGATGTATGAGTATCTGAACCGTAAAGATGCGGAATGGACATCCGAGCTTTACCGGTGGCTGCAGGCGTCGCCAGAGCAGGCCGCTAAAATGCTCCGGCATCCGGCATCCTCCGTCACCGGTAAGTACGATCCGACCAACAAAGCCCACGATCCGGCCAATCCGGCTACGTGGCTGATCCCGTCGTGGAAAAACGTCTCTTTTCAATTTTACGATGGAGACGGCAAAAGTATTTCCCTCTATTCCAACGCACAGGAAATCGCTTCCATGGCCAGCGTTTACACCTGGTTTACCGGATGGACCGATGTGGATAACTTCAAAAGCTATGTTGATGAATTATGGCAGTTATCCCACGGTTACAGCGTGACAGTCGGTGCTGTTTATTATTGCGACGGCTGTGTGGATCCGAATGATGCGGAATCAGATGACGATGCAGAGACGGAACCCGCCTTATCAGCGCCTTCAGAGACCTCCGGTGAAAGCCAGGCGGAAATTCCTTCAGATGTCTTGCCGGAAGGGCAGAATGGGGCATCTGAGGCTTCACAGGAAGCGGCTGCAGCCCAGGCATCACCGTCAGAGCTGTCCGGTCCCTCCGAAGATACCGCCGCCGCGGCAGGAGAGCATGCAGTGGGCGGCCAGGACGGTGAATCCGATGCTGTTCCGGCAGCCGAGGAAACGCAGATACAGCTCAACGAAGAAGGAAAATTTTGTCCCGGCCATGTCGATTTGACCATCACGGCCCGTATTACCGGGCTTTCAGAACGGAAAAACCTTTTTACCCTGGATAAGAGAGGCCACATGAAGACAGAGGCCTGGAACGGATGGTCCGATTACGGCAAAGCCTATGTCAACCGGCTGAACAGCCAGGACTGGGCGCTTTTATATAATCTGTCCCCAATTGAACTGGCACTCGGAAAGCCGCTGACCTTTACGGAGATCAGTGAGTATCTGAAACTGCTTCCAGACGATATATCGAGGGAGAGAAAGGCAGTCATTACATACGCCCTGCAGTCTGTCGGCAAAATTCCATACTATTATGGAGGTAAGGCAAAGGCGCCGGGTTACGAGGGCAATAATTTCGCCGTTATTACCCCGCCCGACAGAAAAGGACGTATCATATCAGGACTTGACTGTTCCGGATGGGTAAACTGGGTTTACTGGTCTTCCCTTGGAAAGATCCCGACCAATCTCGGCACCAGCGGGCTGATATATGCCGGAAGGGCGGTAAGCCGGTCCGACTTAAAACCAGGCGACATTATCATAAGACTGGGGGTAAATTCCCATGTCGTCATGTTCCTGGCCTGGGCGCCGAACGGCCAGATGATATGCATCCACGAGACAGGCGGAAGCGTCAGCAACGTCACGGTCAGTGTTATGGATGCAAACTGGCCTTATTACCGTTCTTTATTAGATTAAGATAACACGCTTTGCTTTGCATCATTTTATTGTTTATGATAAAATAAGAGCAGAGTAAACGTTACTGTTAATCATATTTCATCAGAAAGAAGGTATGTTCCATGGAGAAAGATATTTTAAGCTTCGCAGTTGAAAAAACTCATGAGTTAATCGGTGCGCCAACCTGCAGCAGCGAGACAAAAGCTGCAGCCGAGGCATGGCTGAATGCGGTGGGAACAGAGCAGGAGGCAGAAGAAACCAAAAAATATATTGATGAACTTGAGGCGGATATCATGCCGATTGACAATTTGATCAGCTTTGCGGGTTCGGAGGCCGGAGCTGCGCTTTTTGGAGCTGATACCGCTGCCAATATTGCAGTTCATGCAAAGGAAATCAAAGCTGCCGGAGCGAAGTTCTGTGACTGCCCGGCCTGTGCGGCTGTTGAGGCAATTCTTGAGAAAAAAGAAGACATACTTAAATAAAGAATCAATACGTTTATAAACTTCCGTGAAAAGTAACGGCAAGTAATTAAGGCAACGCAAAATAAATTTTATTGAAGTGCGGAGCAATCCGGTATCAAAGGGGTCAAAAGACCTTTTGACCCCAACATCATATCATTCGGTACGGAAAGGTGTAGTCTGCGTTCTTGGACTGAGCGCAGGCTATGCCTTTTTGCCGATTCAGAAGAAGGAGTAATCAGAAATGAATAGATATCCTGAAAATAAGAATGGAGGAAATCCGGCTTATTTCAATCCGATACAAAACGGTGAATGAAACGGCAGCAAAGCTTATGCAGATGACCGTCGGATTGAGTTGCTGAGTCGCTTCTTAAGTGTTATAATATTATCCTATTTCGGATGAAATGTTCCGAATGATTTGCCCGTATATTTAAATATTAACAGAGAAGGACACAGACCATGATAAACAGAGAAGATATGCTGGAGCTTACAAGGCGGATGACCCTTGCCCGCACTTCCTTCACAAGGATTGCAGGATGCTATGTGGATAAGGATGGTGATTTTGATGGGAGTTTTAATACAAATTTTCTAAAACTATCGTCACCGGAACGGACGAAAAAGCTTGCACTGGCAAAGGAAATCCCGTTTTCACCGACAAATGTAAACCTGAAGAAATATGAATTTCCCCAAAGTGTCCGCAAACCGGGCAGCATGTGGCAGCTGCTTATGGCAATGAAAGAGTGCGGTCTGAAAAATGACGCCCTGATGGATACATTTTATGATATTGTCATGGAGAAATACAGGACGGATAAAGAATATGCCATTCTGGTATTTCATGATCGTTTCGACATTCCCTCAAAGGCTTCCGATAAAGAAAGGCTGTGGGAATCGGAAGAGGTATTTGAATATATCATTTGCGCTGTCTGCCCGCTGTCCGGCGAGTATGAGCCCGGAAAACCGGAATACGGATTTTTGTTCCCTGCCTTTACCGACAGAAGCGCGGATCTGAACCATATTGATATATTCCAGATGGATGCAAAAAGGCCGCACAATGAACTGCTGGAAACTTTGGGAGTATGTCCCGAAAAATAGCGGATTTTGATGAATTTCATGTCCGGGAACTGCCTGAGTTTCAGCACAACATCGGACCGCACAAAATGTCAAGAGAAAACCTCCTTAATCCTTTAAGATATGTATATACGCAGCAACAGTTCAGACAGGTTTTCACACGCGGTAACATTCTTGCCGGCTGAATTGTGACGATGCGTAACGCAGGGAGAGGGGAAAGGAGAAAGATGGATTGGATTACAGGTATACAGAAAGCCATTGACTATGTTGAGGCACACATCACAGAACCGATTGATTATGAAGAGGCTGCAAAACGGGCTTATTCCTCAAGCTTTCATTTTCAACGTGTATTCAGTATTCTGTGCGGATTTACATTAGGTGAATATATCCGTTGGAGAAGGCTGTCGCTGGCCGGAAGCGAATTGCTTCAGACTAATGAAAAGATTATCGACCTTGCAATGAAATATGGCTATGATACACCGGAAAGCTTCAGCAGGGCATTCACACGATTTCATGGAATTGCTCCGTCACAGGCTAAAAACAACAGTGCCGTCTTAAAATCTTTTTCCCGTCTTTCCGTAAAACTTATTTTAAACGGAGGTAATACGATGGATTACAGAATTGAGACGAAAGAGGCATTTAAACTGATCATGAAAAAGAAAAAGGTTTCCCGCAGCCAGGAACTGACAGCAGCAGAGATTGGGGAATTCTGGAAGAAGTGCGGTTCGGACGGCACGATAGAATCTCTCTGCAAATATATTCCGGAGGAAAATATTTTTAAAGACTGCATTGTAGGAGCCAGCTTCGGCAAAGATGCTACTGATGAGGAATTCCCGTATGCAATCGGTGCTATGTACAATGGTTTACCGGTGGAAGAGGAAGATTTAATCGTGGAGGAGATACCTGCTCACACCTATGTTGTATTCCCATGCGTGGGAAAGATGCCGGAATCGTTCCAGAAACTGTATCAGCAGATTTACAGTGAATTTTTCCCATCAAGTGAATACCAGCCCTGCGGAGGAACCGACTTCGAGGCATACCCGTCGGCAGATGTCTATTCACCGGATTATCATTGTGAAGTCTGGGTCGCGGTTGAAAAGAAATAAAAGATAGAAAAACAGGCGCTGTGCTTATACATGACGCCTGTTTTTCATCTGCGGCCAGGAGCTTATTATATAAATATAAAAATTAATTCCTTCAATTTGATTGATTTTTATATAAAACAGTAGTATACTGTCCTATATCCAACTATTCGTGAAAGTCTCGAACTCTTTCACGAAAACGGGAGCAAAAGCGAGAGTGGTAGTTGACAGCGCGCGACATTAATTTGTCCTCTGATAGGAGCGCGCTCGTTCGTCAACTATTTGTGAAAGACGGCTTTCCCGAATAGTTGGGAAATACATCTTTTCACTAAGCAACAATCGAATTATCAAACGGTGTTTCACTGTCCAACAAACTATAAAACCCGTCTTTCCCCATTTCAATTTTCTGTATCTTTATATCTCCATTTGATTGATAATTAACCACTTTATTAATACGCCTTAAAAAAGCGAACCATGTAGCCGGGTAATCTATCTGAACGCCTGTATACTGCTGACTTAACGGCACATTCGTTGTGATGTAAACCTTAGTAAAACAAGCAAATTTGTTGTTATACCTACAAGGCAATTCTAACGGGTAACCATCAAGGTAATTCAACATATCCTGCACAGGAAAGCTTGAACGAAATTCTTCAAAAACTATCACGTCCTGACCATGATAATTATCAAAAGGATGCGAGTAATCAGTTACACGAAATACATTCGAATAACCATACTTTTCCATAACACTTCGTGTCTTTCCCGTACCCGTATCTCCATAAATATAACTGACTTCTAAATTACGAAATTCATTCTTATATTTTTCCTGATTTAATACCTGCCGTACACGGTCAAGTTTATCAAGATTCAAAAGGCTTTCCGGCATCTGTTCAAGTATGTCATAATCACTCAAACCTTCTTTTATCATGCAATACAAATCATCAATATCATTTCTTTTTCCCTGTCTTTCCATAGGCATTTCCCCAAACTCTTCAAACGTTCCCGGAACAGATGTTTCTGATTTTTTATTGTCTTTCCATTTACCTATCTTAGAAACGTATTCCATATTCTGTTGAGCCGTTCCTTTTGCCATTTCTATGTGTGAACCATCAAAATTTTTCTTAACTGTTGAAAAACGTATACCGCCCTTACCATGCAAGTATACATGGGTATGATATGTACCTTCCTCGCCAATTTCATCAGCCATACACCAGTAAACCACAGATGTCATAGTACAGACAATTTCTTTCAGTTTGTCATGTGTAAATCCCTTTTCAACAGGATTATTAATTGTCAACTGCCATTTCCTTGACTGTGTATCCTTCGCCATTTCTCCAACCTCCAATTTGTTTTTTCGCCACCGTTGCGACTGCGACAATTGCGACATGTTGCTGTCGCGCTGTAGTTTTTGTAAGTTTGACAAGGCCTGCCGAGGTTTGCGACAGAAGTCGGGGGTAATACTAGGCCCCCGAATCTAAAAAACCGGGAATGCAACTGCAGGAGAGTGTAGCAGATTTTCCCACGAGAACAGGCGGTCCCCCCGGCGATGCCCCCACCTGTTCCGCGCCCATACGCATATCCAACACGATAAAAAACCGGGAGGGTAAGCCAGTAAGGAAAATGGGGGAACTCCCAACGGAAGATATCAGGCGATCCACGACTAATTCGCAGACTTAATAAGCGTCACATTCTGAACATAACCGCGATTATTATACTCAATATCAATCCACGTTTCCGGTTTGATTTCCTTAAGAACCGGAAGAACCAGACGAGAACTTAAAAACACACCATCCACTGCAAAACCTAACACGTTAGCATCATCATAACAGATATGTAACGTTGTACCCGTCACTTTTTCACCTGTCTTTCTGCTGACATAATCAACATTCTGAACACCTAAAACTTTAGCTTTCATTGTAACACCTTCCTTTTCATTATTCTATTTTCAAAGAGCCGTTCAAGGAATTACATCGACCTGAACGAATAGCATCTTAGCTATCTATCGCCACCATGAGGGTTTCCAATGCACCCACAACAACTGCTACAACCTCCACTCTGACTTTACACGGGCTTGTGACCGTCCTCGGCGTCATTAAAGGGGGAGGGGACTAAGCCCCCACCTAATTATCTAATGCAAGTAACTGAAAGCGAAGTTCAGAAACCGCTCTCAACTGCGCATAGGCTAAATTGTATTCGAAAGAATCAACATCAGTAGACTTAAGCTGCATGAACTTAAAAATCAAATCATTCTGATAATTATCAAAAACCTCTTTTTCTCTTCTTGTCATTGCTAAACCCTCCCTTTTTGTGATACACTTAAATTGGATTTTTATATCTATCTCTTTTGTAACTATAGTATATCACATTAGTGACATAATGTATATAGGCATTAGTGACATAATGTGATAGGCTTTTTTGTGCATTAGTGACATAATGCAAACAGGAGAAGTTCATGGGCGAATTTAATCAAGCAAAATATATTCAAGAATTTCAAAAAGAAAAATACGACAGATGTATTTTCAACGTCCCAAAAGGACAAAAAGCAGTAATAGAAGCGCATTGGAAATCATTAGGATATAAGTCCCTAAATGCCTATGTAAATGCATTAATTCAGACAGATATGGAAAAAACATCTACTAAACCATAGGAGCCGACCGCCCGGAATCCCCTCCGGGACGGTTCGGCATTCCTTTAATTCATGTTAATGAATGGTATCTTTTTAACAATGAACATTGTAAAATGATAAACTTTATCAAAATTCACCAACACAACAACAAGAGGGAGCAGCACACGGACTAAGTCCATATTGAAAAACACGGATATAAACGTGATTCCAGATGCAATATAATCAAACGTCTGATTAATTATTGTATCCACAGACGAAGGCAAATCAGGTAAATTAATCCATCCAAAAATCACCTTAACAAGTCCTATCAAAGCGTCAAGAACTGCCTGTAGTATCATGACCAAACACCTCCTCATATTTATGCCATAGTAAGTCAAGAAAACCAAACACAATAAGCACACTTGTAGCAAACCGAACTGCCGTCATTAAAGCCGGAAAATTGCTTTCCAAAAACAAACCTAAATTAAATGCTTGTTCCGTCCAAACAGCATAACCCATAATAGAAAAGCCGGGAAGAGAAAGTGTAGCGGAACCGGAACCAGCCGACAAAAACACATCACACAGCCTGATAAACAAATCAATTGGTACATACAGAAAGCCCAACCGCTCCGAAAACCAGTCATTTAAATCAGTGAAAAGAGCAGAAAAGTAATCCGCATCTGGAATAAACAAGCCCTTAATTCCATCCAGCAAACCAGAAATTATACCTGTTTTAGTTTCCTCTAATTTGTCAGTAATTTTATCCGTGTTTTCATCCTGATTCTGCTGAATTTGTTGTGAGTTCTTGTCCGCATTATCTTTAATTTCCTGATTCCCCTGATTCTGATTCTGAATAATATCTTGTGCATTTTTATCTGCATTACTGATAATATCCGAGTTACCGCCAGAACCAGAAATTAAGTCAGCGATCTGCGTTATAATTGAGTCAAGTTTTCCAATAATTGTATCGAGTCTTGTAGTAACCGGAGTGAGGTCTGTTAAGTAGCAGCTCCACCACTACCAGAGCCGCCACCAGCACCACCTCCCTCACCGGTTCCGCCAGAATCACCAATAACAGTTGTTTTAGGACGGTACTCCAACTTAGTATAAATTTGACAAGTAAAACTGCTACCTTTTGGAACACTAGCAGCCGGAACCAAAACGCGAGGTTCAGTAACAAAATGCTCAATAGACGATGAATTACGTAAATCAGTAGTTGACGATATTTTAAGTGTATAATCATCAATATAAGATATACCGTCAACAATAGTAAGAGAACTTGTCTCAATACCATCAACTAAGGTTAAACCATATATTCGGTTTGAAGAATTTAAATAAATTTTAGAACGGTCATAAGGCTCTGAAAAAGTCAAAACCCAAATAAATTCTGCAAATTCGATGTCACCCTGATAGGCATAAGGGTTAGTTAAATACGATACCCCATTTGCACCCGACAAATTAGCAACCGAGTTTGCACACCAATTTGTAGGATATAAATCTTTAGTACTGATATAATATGTCGGTAAAAGTATATAATCAGACAAATCTGAATTAACCTCGTACAACATAGGCGCATCAAACGCATAAGCCTCAGCTTCAAAAAGTGCCTCATCCGATTCCACCAATTCACCCCCACCGATATCGGCCAGTGCTGAAAAAGCCGACGATAAGGTTAACAAGAATACCAAAAGCCAACATAAACAGGAACGCTTTATTTTCATATACTTTCATACCTCCTAAGATTGGATACTTACTGTCTAAATCCGTATAGACAGGATAACTTCGGGGAGTGAGAGAGAAGCTACCTTCATCCCCCTGACTCACAGAATTATCACGAGTATTATATAACACATATTCCGCCGACGGAGCCGTAAACACTGTACCATTATAGTCTAAATCAGGCGAGTAAACCAACCTGTACTCATACTGTGATTGACGGAAAAACACATAGTGTATGGATGGAGAAAAACGGCTCACAATCCCTGTGAAATATGTCACCTGTGTACTGGAAATAGAGCCGTCAAATACATCACCATAATAATTTAAAACCGAAACACCCGGCGAGAGATAAGAAGGCGTTGCTTCAGAAGCAGTAGCAATTTCTTCCTCAATTTCTTCCTCGTTTTGCCATTCCCAAAAATCTTCATCATCACCGGATAATGAACCTAAAAACGCCTGTGTAGAATCGTCCTGAGATACCAGTAAAGTGGTCTTAGGATAACCCGTATCCAGTATGTACTCATCCGCAAAGCACGTGCCACACCCCATATAAAGAATGCCCACACAAGATAGTATACATAGTCCATATTTTACCCCCGTCATAGCTTAATTTCTCCTTTAAAAGCCATACCTAAAAATGTTGTAACAATCCTCTGACCGATTGCAAAAACGATTGCATAAGGTATTGCTTCTTTCACCACCATAGTAAACAATTCAATTGCTTCTATCATTTATTTCACCCCTTCCAATCATCCCTGTATCGTTTCATCACCGCATAAGTATCATAAGACTTATATAAATCAGGAGAGTGTAACCAAACAAACCGTTTCAAACTGTCACTGACAACACGCCCGTCAACCTCTGTAGCCTTCTTTGCATTGACTAAATAATTAACCTGCAAACACTTAAAATAATTGTGACAATCTACTGCATAACTGAATTGTTCCCTAAACGGTTTAGCTATCCGGTTGAATACCTGACTTGTGCCTACAATGTGCTTTCTTTGCTTTCTTTGTTGCGACACTACCGTAAAAATATTAGAGTCCATTTTCTTAGATTCAAGACTGTTAAACTCCAAATGGATCTCATCCAGTAAATATATCACTCCTGCATAATCGTTCTGAACTTCCGTGAAGTCTTTTACCCCCGTCCATGGTATAAAATCTATATGCTCTGGAAGCGAGAGAGTCATATTACTAACCACCTTAACACGGGGATACAAACGACATAATTTCTGAACATAACCAACCGCGCTTAACGTCTTCCCGGAGCCTTGCGGACCACAAAAAACAATAATTCCATCCGGGTCAAAATATTCCGGATGCTCTTTACGAAACTGTTGATTATACTGAACGACTTTTAATGCATTTAAGGGATTCATTGAACCTGATAAATAATTATACTGCATCAAATTTACCTCCCTTCAAAAGAGCGGGAGAGCGTACGCCCTCCCATGAAAAACATTATAATTTCATACGCCCTTTACGGAATGCAGACATAAGGGAACTAATTGCCTTACGGACACCCCACCACATGAACACAAGACCGATACCAGCCGTAACCAAAGTTGCCAATACAGCAACTACTGTACTAACAGAAATCTGACTTGTCATTGCACTAATAACAGAAGCCCAATCAGATGCAGAAACCGCGCTGGAAGAACCGCCAGAACTAGAAGCAAAAACCGGAACAGATGCACCGACCACCATTAAAGTAGTTGTGACTGGCAAGCGATATTTGTTAATCGCTTCATTCAATTTTGTCATAAAAAAACCTCCTTTTTTGATTGATTTTTATATAAAACAGTAGTATACTGTCCTATATCCAACTATTCGTGAAAGTCTACTTTATCGAATAGTTGGACAATAAAACCTACCAAGGAGCATTCTTCTTATGAAATTACAGCGATTACTCAGTCTTACCCGTCAGGCCGTGGATGATTACGCTCTGATTGACTCTGGTGACAAAATTGCCGTTGGCATCTCCGGCGGCAAGGACAGTCTGACTTTACTATATGCATTGCATGGACTTAAACGTTTTTATCCTAAGGAATTTGAATTGTCTGCAATTACTGTAGACCTCGGTTTTGAAAATTTTGATTTATCACCGGTTCGATCCCTGTGCAGTGAATTATCTGTCCCATTTACCGTTGTACCGACGGATATTGGTAAAATCCTATTTGAAACCAGGAAAGAATCAAATCCCTGCGCCCTCTGTGCTAAAATGCGGAAAGGCGCCCTCAATGAAACGGCAAAACAAATGGGCTGCAATAAAATAGCCTATGCACATCACCGTGATGATTTGATTGAAACTATGTTATTATCTTTAATTTATGAAGGCCGCTTTTATGCGTTTTCTCCCAAAACCTTTCTGGACCGGACGGAACTTACGGTTATCCGTCCGATGATTTATGTATCTGAAGCTGATGTAATTGGATTTAAAAACAGATTTTCACTTCCTGTATGCAAAAATCCTTGTCCGGTGGATGGAAAAACGAAACGCGAATATGTTAAACAATTAACAAAACAACTGAATTTACAGGCGCCTGGGGTTAAGGAACGCCTTTTCCATGCCATTACCGAAGGAAACATTGAAGGATGGCCGGATAAAAAATTGCCAAATAATGCGAGGTGAAAATAATGGCTGCTCTCTCCTATCATGAACAGGAAATAATTGAGAATACAAAAAGGCTCCGCCAGATGTTAAAGGAACTGCCGCCCTTTTGCGCTGATTTCTTCAGAGGAATTGAACCCAGGACTTCTTCCCGGACCAGAATTGCATACGCTTACGATTTAAAGACATTTTTTGATTTTCTCAGACAGGAAAACCCGCTTTTTGCCAACTGTGAAATGCGTGACTTCTCTCTCACTGTTCTGGATGAAATCCAGGTGATGGATTTTGAAGAATACATGGAATTCCTGAAATGCCATTCCACGGAAAAAAGGGAAGATTTAGTTAATACAGAGCGGGGAATCATGCGGAAAATCGCATCATTAAAAAGCTTTTATAATTATTTCTACCGACACGAACGTATTAAGAATAACCCGGCCGCATTAGTTCAGCTTCCAAAACTTCATGAAAAGGAAATTATACGTCTTGAGGTCGATGAGGTCGCCAGCCTTCTTGACCAGGTTGAAGCAGGTGCGCAACTGACTGAAAAGCAGAAGGCGTTTCATGCCAAAACTAAAATCCGCGATCTTGCATTAATGACACTCCTGCTTGGAACCGGAATACGTGTCTCCGAATGCGTCGGCCTGAATATAAATGATGTGGATTTTAATACGGGCGGCATCAGAATCCACCGAAAAGGCGGCAAGGAGGTCATCGTCTACTTCGGCGCGGAGGTTGAAGATGCGCTGGCCGATTATATGGCAGAACGTAAACACATCACTCCCGAACCGGGACATGAAGACGCACTATTTTTATCCCTTCAGAAAAAAAGGCTCAATGTACGAAGTGTTGAAAACCTTGTTAAGAAATATGCCAAAATTGTAACCCCTTTAAAGAAGATTACTCCCCATAAGCTCAGAAGCACCTACGGCACGAATCTATATCGGGAAACCGGCGATATTTATCTGGTGGCAGATGTTCTCGGCCACGAAGATGTCAACACGACCAAAAAGCATTATGCTGCCTTAGAGGACGAAAGACGGCGGAGCGCACGTAATAAAGTGCAATTAAGAGATAAATAGTAACAATAAATAACATTCTCTCCCCTTCCGGCCCTTCATGTGGTTTTCATCCGGCATAAAAGCAAAAGTGCATCGGGAGGCAGGGGCATGGATACAAGCCGCTCTGCTTCATGCTCCTCCGCTCCCAGATACAATGTTTCTGAAATCA
>OAWV01000475.1_pt1 | contig 31999 bp, 50 predicted proteins | sample 1495551 | NCBI WGS metagenome assembly OAWV01 (sample SAMEA2580245, study PRJEB22360) | human gut metagenome | biome: human gut; feature: human-associated habitat; material: faeces | place: Denmark | collected 2008/2010 | reverse complement strand
CGTCGATATCTTCCGGAAAGCGGTCATAATCCGTCAGCGCCACACTCTTATAGTCCGAGGACGACATGATATTGACGGATGGCCAGCCAAGCTTCAGATAGTTACCGGCGCGGAATGTACGGTCGTAGACGTTGTTATCGTTACGTCTTGGGCTTAGCCGGGTTTTAACTTCAGGGCTACAGCGAAAAGTACGGTCCAGGCGTTTTTTGGAATGCTCGCGCGCTTTTTCCTCAGATACCTGAATCACAAGCATATCTGCCGGATCGCAGACAATGTTATAAACAATCCAGCCGTCAATCAGCCCGATGGTTTTACCCGTTCGCGCCGGGCCCACAAACACCACCGCATCGTATTCACGCGATGCCAGGCAGTTCATCGGCTCAATCACATAGGGTGCCAGATCCGGATCCCATGGAACTGAGTTTCCCGCCCCCATTGGCACGCGCATATAAGTACTGACCGCATCGGCCACCGGCATACGACGCGGGGCTCGTAAAATACCGGAGACATCGCGGCGGATGTCCATGGCGGATGCCCGCTTTGCCATCAGTCCTCCTCAGGCTCTTCCTCCTCTTTTTCAGCGTCCTGCACCCTCTCCGCCATCTGGTCGCGCAGATCATCAATAACGCTTTGCACACGAACTACCGCAGCAGGCGTTAAAGCACAGTCGCGCTCGAGCACATCCGGGAGGGTTTCAAGTACCATGACGACGGCTTTCGCCATCAATGAGAATTCTCGCGCCACTTCATCTGCGGGTATTAACTGCCCCGTATCCTGTTCGAACTTCAGCCTCTCATTCTCTGCTTTCCAGTGGGACAGCCTGTCAGAGGGGGGCATATCATCGATGTTGGCCGAAACGGTAGGGATCATCAGTTCGGTCAGAATGTCGGTCACCAGATAGAGCTTTAACTTGCTGTTGCTGCCTGGAGCAGGTTCAACATTTTTCAGTCTCGCGGCAACCGTCTGACGGTGTACGCCGGTTATCCCTGCCAGCTGGTTGATATTGAGTTTTAAAGTGGCAATTTCCTGGTCCATGATGGTGAACACTTTTTGAACGATTCGACATCTTGCGAAAATGGCCTCTAATTAAATCAAAGACCTGCGCACATGATGATGATGACCCTGGATCCGAAAAACTAGCCGTTTCCCGCGAGCGCGCCGCCCCGTGGCAGGCCACCCTGCCGGGAGGACCCGCAAATGATAATGATTATCATTTGCTGGAATGCGACTTGATTCGCACCCATTTGGACGTCTAAACGTCCATTCATCGCGACAGCGCTGACCATATCGTGCCACCTGGCCGAAGACTCTTCTTCAGTTCCTCGGACACAACATCTGAGATCGCTTTTACCATTTCAGGGGATAGCTTCACGCCGGTCTTAATTTCGGGACAGATGCCAACATTGATGGCATAGCCTTTTCGTGGGTCGTTCTCTATCCGGCCAAACTGAATATTTACAGAGCCACCAATATAACCACCAGCAGGAACACCAAAGCGCGTATTCACCAGGTGCTTAATGGCGAACTCCTGCCCTTCAGCGGTCAGGAAGGTGTAATAATTTTCCTTTTGATACTCCGTCGCGGTATGGCGTGTTTCAGCGAATCCCAGCTCTAGAAGCTCAGCAGCACCAGATTTGGCTGGCAGATCACCAGACTGAAGCGCGCCACGGAAAAACAGCGCATACAGAACATCCGTCGCCGCGCCGGACAACGTGATAATTTTATGACCCATGATTTATTTCCTTTTAGGCGTGAGCCTGTCGCACGGCAAAGCCGCCGAAAGTTAACGGTTTGCCCAGGCTCACAGCTGAAAGACTTTCTACGATGTGCGCGTGCGATGCGCATAAAAAAGCCGCGTGATGGCGGCTACTGTTTGAATATCAGGGTGTTGTTTCGTCTTAACCCTGGTTAATGTAGGCATTCAGCCCGTCGGTGGTGGGACACTGGCGCACTTAATAAAGAGTAATGGCTGATTACCTCAGAATAAGGAATCAAAAATGTCAGAAGGTTTTGGTTTAAAAGAAAAGGTTGAGCAGTTAGAAAAAGAATTAGCCGTACAAAAAATAGCAAATCAGCTTGCTTTTGGAGCACTAATTAAAGCAGTTAATGAGCTGTACCCGAACAAAGATTTATATGATGGGTTGACAAAATTTGTCCAGGAAAAACTTGATCCTGAACGTGTTAAAAACATCCCTAATCTTCACGAGGCCTTTCTAGAAGCTGCGAAAATACTGAGGACTGACGCATCTCCTGAATAATTTTATCAACAAAGGCAGTTGTGTCCTCTTGCTTTTCATTCACAATGCATGTGACTGCCTTTTCTAAAGCTGTAATTCGTTCTTCAAGTGTCATACCCACTCCTGTCATTGGCTTCAAAATGATAAACCCCGCATTTGCAAGTCCTATTTATACCCCGCAGGGGATAAAAACCATACTATCCGCTTGCGGGGATAACCATTATCAAGCCCACCAGTAGATGGGCTTTGTAATGGCTACTTCGCTTTTGCTTCCGCTCGCTTACGCCGGCGCTCTTCTTTCCTCTCGGCTTTTGCCATGTCCATGAATGCCTGCATGATCGAGTTCCGCATCATGTAGCTAACAAAGTGATGATTGACACAGCCGTTGAGGCGCAGCTGCTCGCCAAACTCATCCACCGAGGCCAATGCTTCCATCATGCCCTTCTCGCCTTTCATGAACTCTGAGAAGTCGCGCCCCGCTCTGGAGGCGCATTCTATTATTCGGGTGCTCATGATCAGGCCGCCGCATAGAGCAATTTCATCTGCCCTTTCACCGGGAATGCCGACATGCAACGCGCTTCGAAATCACGATAATCAGAGCACCCATTGGCAATGCTGGTAACGGCAATGATCTGTCGCTCAACCAATGTCAGCGCGTCAGGTTTAAGGTGCTGATGGATTTTGTCTCCCGCAGCCAGCCGTCTTTTAACCTCTGCATATACTTCTGGTGGTAATACCTGGCCATATACCCACTTGGCACTGATCATCCCAAATAGTGCGGGGCGACGACCTGGTCGATGACGGGGCAGCCCTGACATTTTGAACATCGCAGAATAAAACGGATCGCTAAACCTCTTTTCCCATGGCTGAGATTTATCCAGAAGGAAAATAGCCTTTATTCTTTCATCGTCGATATGATGAACGGAACCCTGAATGATTGCGTCAATTTGCTCATCACACCAGATCTCAAAATCTACAGAAAGCCATCGAGCAAATCTGACCGCCAGCTTTGGGTGAAGCCATGTTCCGCCGCCACGGTCTTTGCGAGCGCGGCTGGTTTTTACATATGTGATATTCCCATATCTACTCTTTAACGCCTCGATGTAACGGACAGTCTCAGGAAGCCTAAGCCACTGAGCCGGCTCCTTGTTGAACTTGTCAGCTGCCGCAGTCGCGTCAAACCAGCCATCGTCAGAAAAACGCATGGGATGGCCTTCGAAATCAATCGGGATGATATTGGACATCGTATTTACCTTTTTGGTGATATGAGCCAGTTCTCGCAGACATGGACAGCCCAAGAGCGGCACGATGTAAGCCACCGTCCTGTCTCTGTCTCATATCCCGAAAAGCTCTTGGTTGATATGCGCACGAGAATGCGCGGTTTACTGCGGACATAAAAAAGCCCCGCATAAGCGAGGCTAAATATCGAACAACTTCTTTTGTTAACTGCGCGTGAAGTTGTGGTGGATGAAGTCGTCAGAGCCTAACCGATGTGAGCCATAATGGGCTTCATAGCCCTCACCTAGTGAGGCTGCCTTAGTTTCGGCCACATCTTTGGTGGCGTAAACACCGACTAAATGCCACGGGGCATTCCTTACAACCCCCCACCCCATAACCCAACCTATATTATCAAGGTCAGGCTTCAAGCCTTCTGCAACAAACATATTTATCTCCTTTGGGTACCCGGAGATAATGCTAAGCAATTGAAGCTGCAAAATAAATACTATTCAACAAGCTCTGCTGTAATTGTTAACCAGCTCAAATCAGGCCGATCATGCATCACATGTACAGCTGATTCATCAACATCGACAGCGTAAATTTTAGTGAAGGGATGGGAAGCTTTACCGGATAAAGAATCCTTCACTATCACACTTTCATTCTGAATAACCTGGAATGTGACGTTTGCGGCTCGAACAATACCCTCGTAGTGCTCTTCAAGGTGAGCAATTGTAACTTTAACTTTTTTCATAGGCTGGCTCCTTGGCTGAATGGCAACAGGCATTAGGTGAGTGTCTGCTGTAACGCCTATCCCTTAGCGGGGATAATGGTTGCTTTATCCCTTGCTAGGGATAAAGACTATTGACGCTCGCTCTCTATTTGACGAATTCCAGCGAAATTGTTATTGCCCTTTTCAATCACGGCCAGCAGCGGCTTAATCCAGAGTACAGCCTGGCAGTACGTTATTGAGCCGGCGGCAGCGGTACTATCATCGGCTGCGTCAGGTCCGTCGGTATCGGCGTGCATTGCGCTGGAACGTAAACGGTACGCGTATTCGAGCAGCCCACCAGCAATGTCAGCAGGAACAGGCAGATCACAGGTTTTTTCACGGCGGAGAATCTCCCGGTATTCGATTACAGTTTCTTCGGTGCTGGTGTCGATCAGGGAGTTTAGCCTGTTGGCATGTTCTGCAACCTGATTGAATCGATTGAAGTTGAATGCCTGGGTGGCGATCACCTGCCCCTGCATAGAGTTGTCACTTCGCAGAACGTCGTTATCGCTCTGTAGGCTACTGGCGTCGGAGCAGCTCTTAACGAGAGCGACGGAAAGGCCAGCAATAACGACAACGCCGATAAGACCCGGATTAATTTTCATTGGTCCAGCCCCCAGCACGCCAGCGCGCTTTCCTGGTCCCGTCGCTCAACCTGGCCATAGCAGCCATTCTTCTGGCCTTTGGTTAGACGACAATCACGGCCACCGTCTTTAATCCACCAGCGGATTGCCTCGCATGCACCGATGCGGTCACCTGCGTTGATGCGCTTATAGAAGGTCGATGGGAAGCATTTACCGGGGCCGATGTTATACGGGCAGAAGGATGCGATACCCACCTTCTGTGGCTCTGTCAGAGGCACTTTGATATTGCGATCAACCCAGGCTAATGCCTTATCGCGTTCAATAGCGTTAACCTTCCGGCATTGTTCCTCAGTGGCCGTCATGCCCTTAACAACACGCCTGCCATCGATAACGGTCACGCCGTGACATAAAGACCAGACCCCACCCGGATCAACAACGGCCACCAGCGCATTGCCTTCTTTCTCGCTGATGAATTGGTCAAAAATGAGTGGAGCAGAAGCCCCTGACGCGATTAGCGCCAGCACTGCTACGCTGAGCTTTGCTTTGTTCGACATCATTCACCTCGCGCAGCTTTGCGGCGATCCGCTTTGATTTGGAAGTACAGACTCGTTAACCACGTCAGCAAACCAAACATGAGGCTACCGAGCACACCAATGGCCGCCCATTGAGATGGGGAGACTTTATCGAGGAGCTGAAGCAACCAGTATCCGGTCCCCCCTCCCGATGCGCCGTATGCAATACCCGTCGTGATTTTTTCCATTCGATACATGCTCTCACCTCGCTACGTTGCGGGTGTCCAGTTGAGGTAATAAAAAGGGCCGCGATAGCGACCCAAGCTTTTATTCCCCTGCCAGCTGCCTTACATCACTTACCGTCTGGTTGAATCGCTCCTCTTCCAGTTCTACGCCGATGGCCTGGCGACCAAGCTCAATCGCTGCTTTAACAGTTGATCCCGAGCCCATAAAAAAATCAGCTACCACATCGCCGGGCCTGCTGCTGGCGTTGATGATTTGCCGCAACATATCAGCGGGCTTTTCGCACGGGTGTTTGCCTGGATAGAACTGGACGGGTTTATGTGTCCAGACGTCTGTATAGGGCACGGCTACTGTCACAGAGAAATGCCGCCGAAGAGATTTGTACTCTTCCAGCAGATCAAGGTATTTCCGGTTCAACGAATGCCATGTGGCCACCAGCTGGTGATGCGGTGCTTTGAGTTCAGAGGCGCGGTGCTTCTCAATGGCGATCTGAGTGAACAATTCCTGCAGCTTTTCGTAATCCTGCTCGTTTGGTAGTTGCCACTGACTGGTACCGAACCAGTGAGACGCCATATTTTTCTTTCCGGTAGCGTCAGCTATTTGCCTGGACGTGACCCCCAGTTCGGCTCGTGCATCACGAAAGTAGGTGATTAACGGAGCCATGACGTGCTGTTTGACCTCGTTGCTTTTCTCAGCAAATCCGTCGCTTTTCGGCTTATATGGCCCCTGATAATGCTCAGCGAAAAGGATGCGTTCCGTCGCGGGGAAGTAAGAGCGCAGGCTTTCTTTATTACAACCGTTCCAACGCCCTGATGGCTTCGCCCAGATAATGTGGTTCATAACGTTGAAGCGTTCACGCATCATGATCTCAATGTCTGCCGCCAGACGGTGACCTGAGAAAAGATAAAGACTGCCGGCAGGTTTAAGCACTCGCCAGAATTGTGCGAGGCACATATCAAGCCAGCGAAGATAATCCTCATCCCCTTTCCATTGATTGTCCCAGCCGTTGGGTTTCACTTTGAAGTACGGCGGATCCGTGACTATCAGGTCAATGAAGTTATCAGGGAGAGTTGCGATGTATTGCAGGCTATCAGCGTTGACTAACTCAACACTGTTTATATTTACAGTATTTTTCATAGATCCGTAAGCGTAACTCTGATAGGCTCACTATGCTTTTGCGCTAAAGCAGTGGGCCGTGGTTCGCTTGTGACCAGTAAGCATGAGCGAATGGCTGGCAGGTGCTACCAACACCCACCAGCCGCCCATTTTCACAGCAGGAAACCGCCATTACTGGCAGCGTCTGAATTTATTCCCGTACCCGCCGTTATCCTTCGCCAGACCCGCCAGAACTAACTGAGTCAGTATTAACTGGCACCGGGCTTCGCTTACTCCGGTAGTTCTCGTCATCATGCGTGGCGTTACCCACTTGTCAGCAGGTAAGAAATGAAGGACTGCGGCGGCGGTTTCTGTCATATCTTGCTGTTTTAGCATGTCTTTTTACCTTCTGGTTAACATGACATACCAATAACTCTTGTCTAAAAAGCCAGCAAGATAAAAAGTCAGTATTCACGACCACCAGCGTGTTTACTGTACTGCACCAAGTTTACAGGTACAAAAAACCCGCTCAGTGGCGGGTTTAAGTTGTGTGGCGAAGTAACCACTCTTAACACACTAATAGCATTTTTGTTATAACACAAGTAGCTCATTCAGTATTTTTAGAATCTTGACTTTCTTAAGCACGGCGAACTCTGAATACCAAACATAAAATCAATTATCTTCCAGGCCGGATGCTATCAACGAAAGCCTCTCAAAAAACGCTGTAGCAGCCTTGTCCAAAGTTGAATAAGTACTGTATTCTCCGTGTTCGGGACCAACCACTACCCATGGTCGTCTTTTTGGGATTCGGGACTTCTCAGAAATCACTGTTCCAGATATACCAATATCAATTGTTACACCTGTTATTATTTTCTCTTCATCTCTTTCCCTGAACTCAATTGCCATAAATGCCGTTTTTTTTCGTTTCCCGTTTTTAAAAAAATCAAATAAAGCAAAGCGATGCTCATTAAAATCAACACCCCATCGTCCTTCAGGATAAAGGGCATGAAAGTTGTCATTTACGCTCTGCATCGTCTCATAAGCTTTAACTTCTAAATCTCCATAGTGCATAGATACCGCGCAGGAGTCACTGGGTAACTGTATTTTCCCAAGATTGAAAACCTTTACTGCTCCAGAACTATGGCATCTTGCCCGCAATTTATCCCCATTTATACTAATCGGAGAAATATTCCTTAATGTTCCGGGCTGGCTCCCTCCTAAGTAAACGACTGTTAAAGATTGCTTATTTTCGATTGCATCAACTAATACATGCTCTACATTTTTATCCATAATAACCTCCCAATGAACAGGTATCATCAGGAGGTTATAATAAAATATGATTATTTACTTTGATTGAATTTATTACTATATGTAACAATCAATTTCTAAAGATACCCCCAACATTGCCAGACAACCGTCAATAAACCCTTCAGCTTTCTGCAGTCTGATAACAACCTGATTAAGTGATATCCCCAGTTTTACCCCCAACGCCCGTAATGTAACCCCATACACATAATACATTTCCAGTAATTCGTATTGATACGGTTCCTTTTTCTTAAGAACTGTCATCGCAGAGCTAATGATCAGGCCATCGTCATCGCTACATTGCGGGCGGGATTTTACTTTCGAAGGAATTAATCCCTTAAAACCTGCAGCAACAGATGACCATTCCACATCCTCGTGATTATTTGCCACCCATGCCCCCCAACGTTCAAGAACCATTTGAATATCACGCATCAACTTTCTCCACAAAATCAGGCCAGCACGCCTATTGCCAGCGCACGATCGATAAAACGAAATATCAGCTCCAGCTGGGAGCCATACTTCTCTTCAAATGCCACGGTATCCGCATGCAGCTCGTCGTGATGCTTTCTGCACAAAGGCAACACAAAGAGGTCATGCGCTTTTGTACCCATTCCCCCCTGACCGTGGCCTATCAGGTGGTGGGGATCATCAGCAGGCTTTCCACAACATGCACACGGCTGTGTCTTAACCCAGCGCGTGTACTTTTCATTAACCCAGCGGCGACGTTTTGGGCGTAACATAAAAGACTCCGGCGACTCCGGATCCACTTTCAGCGCCAGCACCTTTTTCGCTTTATTCTGGATGATGCTGGTGGCCGGAACCGAAGGAACAAGGTCACTTTCCCGGGTGACAGACGGCACAACAGGCTTCGGTAATCTCAGTGCCTTACGGGCTGCACTTTCCGGTAAGGCATCCGCCAGGTCATTACGAATCAGCCACCAGCACAGTTCCGGCATTGTCACAACGTGACTGTCATCAAAACCGAGATCCCGACGCACAACAGACAACACCCAGCGGGCACAGTTATCCGTTGCCATTGATTCCAGCCGTTCCGTGAACTGATCGCGCAGCTGGTTATCGCAGTGCCAGCACAGACGGATTGCGCCCGGCGCGTGTCGCATTGTTGTCATGTTCTCGCTGTGCCAGCCGGAATGAGGCCACTGGCAGCCTTTTTCACGAAGTAACCAGCTTTCAAGACATTCCACGCCACCAGCACGACGGATCACTGCCTCATTGCGGAACACGGCCCGAACGACAGGATCATCCGCCAGCGGTTGTGATGCCGCCGGAACGGCACCACTGGCAAAAGATGAATAACGTTCCGGCTCAGGCTCCAGCAGGACACGCCCCTGCATAAACAGGGGCATCAGCTCTGAACCTGGCCTGAACAATACGATCCCCATACGCGGGGCAATTTCAGGGGTCAGTAGTGCTCTCACGGTCACCTCAATGAACGGTATCGAGCAGCTTTAACAGCTCAGGGAATCGGGATTCGAAGAAATGCGGCTGCGTCTCGCGCGGATTTGCGGGACTGGTGATATTCTTGCCGAACATGCAGCCTTTCGCTGTCAGCGACCAGAATTTTTTGATGTTGTTAATCGCGGTACGGCTGTATCGTTCGCGCTGCTCGACGATCCCCAGTTTCACCATCTGGTGATATGCCTGATTAGCCGTCAGGCGTATACCATACTGTTTCAGCAGTGCACTCAGTGACAGTGTCGGGCGACTTGAGCCATCGTGTGCATCAGCAGGAGCATCAATGGCATAGCGCGGTGCCAGATTCGGTAAGCCAACAGCCTCCTGGAGTTTCTGACAGGCACCAAGCACTGAAGAGTTAGACAGGTTTAACTCCCGGCGCATAAAGTCCAGCAGGATCACGCCAGCCTGCATCTTGTCAGCAGCCTGTCCGGATAATTTTTCCGGTGCGCTGGTTACCATATCGAAAGTACGGATCACCTTCAGATGGAATGACGGGCTGATCCACATTGCATAGGCATACACCAGTTCCTTACAGACATATGTTCCTCCATTCCGCCCTTCTATTTTACTGACTGGTTTACTACCCAAATTTTGGGTAGTTTCATTGAATGAACCGACACCCAGATTTTGGGTATCGATCAATTCCTGAACCAGCTCAGTAATCTGTTGGCTGGAAAGAAACTTTCCTGGCTCCTTGGTTCTGGCATTTGCACCAGATGCTACTGCTGCGCGATGCAGATCGTTCAGGCTGTAACGACCATAAGCATCACGACGAACTTCAATACCATCAATGACCATCAGATTATTCATACTTCGTTTCTCCTCTTAATCAGGCGGCTGCACCCGCCGTTTTCTCGTACTTACTGATAGTGATCTCGACCTTCCCTTCCGGGATAACCGGTCCCCACTCCACCAGCATTCTTTTCACCTGGCTGTCGTCTTCCCACACCCCCGCGTGGGTCAGGGCGTCAAACAGCGCCTTGTTATAGTTTTCCAGATCGCGGATCCTGTTATCCGGAGGAAACAACACGATCTCCACTGAAGCGGGTGTCGACGTTGGTTTCGGCAGACGACGTAACTGCTCAACTATTGCTGCGCACGCCGCGCTCTGAAATTTTCGCCCCGCCTCGCTTATCAGGCTCTTACCAGCAAATGCCCCTTTGTTGGGGTGTCGCCAGTACGTGTTCACACTGGGCGGGAAAGGCAGGATCAGCTTCATACTTTCAGGCCCCTCTCATGTAACCAGTGGGCTGCACGCAGCCTGCCGTTTTCCTCACCGGCAAGCAGTGCGCGGATAATCCCGACCGCCTCGCTGTCGTCGTCCTTCACCGCGGTATGAAGCGTTATCCCCCGGGCCACGCCACGCTTTATCGTGATGACGCCTTTTTTCTCCAGTGCGCGAAGATGCTCCACCGCTGCATTCACTGAACGGTATCCCAGCATGGTTGCCACCTCCTGATTGGTTGGCGGGAAGCCACGTTCTTTCTGGTAAGAAATCAGCATATCCAGCACCTGCTGCTGGCATTGAGTTAACGTCGTCATGCCGCCATCTCCCTGACCAGTTTTTCCGCCTGCTGGCGAACCTGCGCCAGAAACGCCTCACCACATGCCTCAAGTTCATCACGCCCGATGTAGCTGATTGCCGGTCCCTTCCAGGTCTTGTCGAAAACAGCAATAGCACCAGCGAAGAAAGCGCCTGTCGGCACCTGCTTCTCGTCCTTCGGGATAAACCAGGCAGGCAGTTCAAAACCAATACGCCCGCGAATAAAAGCAATATGATCCGCATCTTCCGGCCACCACACTTCGCTGGTGGCAGCTTTGATCAGGAAAACATAGCGCCCGCCCTTATCACGCATGGCACTGGCATGTTTCATGATGTAACGCATGCCGGTGATGTATTGCCCCTCATGCTGACTGGCGCGGCTGTATGGGGGATTACCAAAGGCAGCCCCTTTAAGCTCCGCAAGACGTTTTGACCAGTCATGCGCCAGCGCGTTGTCTTCCGCCGTGTAATACGCGGCACATTTGGCGTTATCACCGTCAGTGAACAGATCCAGAACAAACGGGCCAAACAGGGTGTTAATTCCCCAGAAAATGTTGTCCGGCGTGCGCCACTGATCGCCCACTTCCTTCAGTTCATGGGCTGGTTTGTTCCGCAGTTCCACCAGCGCCTGGCAATATTTATTACTCATTAAGCCCCCACGTAATTCCCTGACAGATACCACTCTTCACCTGATGCAGCCCGCTTACTGCTTTTCCGTAAACACCGTTCACGACGCGCCAGAAAATTGTTTCGTTCTGGCTGGGAGTGGCTTTCACGGAATGCCGCCATCCACACCGTTGCAGCACGACGGTATAAGCCCCTGGACTCCAGTTCTTCCGCCTGGCGGGTCAGGCACAAAATCACCCGCGGGTCGTTAGTGCCGACATAGAAATTGCGCACAGGTCTGGTTTCACGAACTGGTTGTGGTTCCGGATCCTGCGCTCTCTCAGTCAGGCGCTGGAAATGTCTGTGTGTATCTCCTTCACAACGGTGAGCCACACGACCACTCTGACGTAACTTGCTTGCTGACTGCAGAACGCGCTGCCGTGAGTAACCTGCAAAAGCATCCGCAATGTCTCCGGAAGTACAGCCCGGATGGGCTTCAATGAATTTCTGAACGTCATTCAAAAGACTCATGCTCACCCCCTGAATCCTGCCGGGATCTGGCTGTAGTCCACATTGTCGTAACTGGCTTTGAAGTACGGGTCTTCGCGTTTTTCTGTGTACGTGCTGACGGACGGCGATAAGCGCAGGGAAAGCTCATCCCATTTTTCCCGCAGCTTCGACGGGCTGAGCACGTTACGGCACCAGAACGGATCGCGGCTGACGCGGCTGTACATCTCGCAGATTTGTTTGTGAGTACGACCATCCTGCACACACATCAGGCGAATTTCGTTTGCCCAGGCTGTCCAGTTCGGTTCTTTGGGACGAACCACCTCGCCGTCACATTCGGCAGCCTGCTCGTACAGGGCGATGATTTTTTTCCAGAGCCACTGTGCGCAGGTCAAATCATCCTGCGTTCCCCACTGGCGCTTTTTAGGGCTGAATACAACCGCATCAGGATGGCAAGTTAAAAAATCCTGTTCAGCCGTCTGCGTGTCCGGTTGCGAAGCGTCCGGACGAGAAGGTTTTTTATCTGACGGATCATGTTTTGATTTTACTGACGGATCCCCGCCAGATTCTGACGGGTGAAAACCCGATTTTTTGCCAGATTTCGACGCATCAAATTTTGACGGGTCAGATTTTGATGCGTCAGATTTTGACGGGTCAGAATCTGACAGTTGAGAAAATGCCGCTGCCTGAAGCTTCGCAACGTTAAGCTGATAAACATTCGACGCATTGCGGTTACCCTGGCGACGCGCCTTACGCGTTAACCAGCCTTCTGCTTCCAGCCGTGCGATAGCCGTTCTGACGGTGCTCATCCCCGCGCCAATCTGGCGGGCAATGGTTTCAATTGATGGCCAGCACATACCTTCGTCATTACTGAAATCAGCCAGGCGGGCCATAATTGCCACGCTGGATAATTTCATACCTGACGCTGCACAACCATCCCATACATAGCCGGTTAATTTAGTGCTCATGACCGACCCCTATTTCCCTGAATTTACGACGAAACTGTTCGAGCGGACTGAAGCATTCATGCTCATAGCCTTCACGGAGGTAGATAACACGTTGTGTTTCCGGCTCCCAACGAATGACTCTGACGGGCACTCCGTAGTGATCTTTGAACCAGCGGTTAACTTGTTGCAAAGGACTGTCTCCTTCTGCCGGTTGAAATCACCCACAGCCCACTCGGCAAAGCTGTGGGTTACAATTTCCCTGTCACCTGGTACATTCACTGCATAGCAATACTCCACCTTCGCTTTTCCACCCGGTACAGGAAGCGCAATCAGTTGCGAGCGACGGTAGTGTGTTGTTAAACTGTTCATGCGTTAGTTTCTCCACAACCAGAAGCAATCGACGCCACGACGCCCGGAGCTGCACACTCGCGGGCGTTACTCTTTTCCGGCGCACAAAAAACACGAAATAACAGTGTTAAATGCTCCTGCCACTTCGCCATTACTTGGTAGCTGTTCTCTTCGATTTGCTCACACTCAGCCTGGTCAATAACTCCATCAGCAGTTGCCTTGCGTAAGTACTGGGAATGCTTGCCAATCCATTCTATTGACTCCATCAGCCGCTGATTAATGTCACCATTGTCAATGTCATCAATGACCACCAGCGGCACAAACACCCCATTACTACGACGGGCTATTGCATCTGTTACATGCCTGGTACCACTGGCATCCTGTAAAACCATGGCCCACTCAAGTGGAAAAATTTGATCCCCACCGCTACGCAGTCTGTTATGCAATTGATCTTTTGCTGGGGTGATATCATCAGATTTATACAAACCAAGAATTTCCGCTGCTTCCTCATAACCATGAGGTAAATCAGCAATCGTTCTTCGTATTGCTGCCACCAGCCATGCTGGCTGTTTATCAACTTTCCATTCAGGTTCTTTACCCACGTTTAAGTCCTCATATCTGTGGTTTCTGTAAATCGATTTATCCATTAGATTTTTCATAAAGCTCAGGTTTAAATGGCAACCGTCCGCAAGTTCTATATGCAGCCTCTGCTGCACGTCCTTTTGGAATTAACTGGCCAGGACGGTTTCGCCACTGATAAACGGCTTCAGTTGTTATGCCGAAAAAAGCAGCAACTTTCTCAATGCTGCCGAAGTAGCTTTCGATATCGTCAGTCGTCATATGCCCTCCAAACTAAGTTTTATTAGATGTTAATTATCAATCTATCTTAGGTCAATAAAAACTAAGATTACTTAGTAATTAAAGAAATGGTGCTCCTATGGAAACGGTTGGTCAGCGTATAAAGGCTCTGAGAAGGGTTACCAGAACGTCCCAGAAAGAATTGGGTAAATTTTGTGGAGTGAGTGACGTTGCTGTGGGGTACTGGGAGAAAGACATTAATGTCCCTGGCGGGGAAGCACTTTCAAAATTAGCGAAGTTCTTCAATACGTCAATAGATTACATTCTTTATGGTGCTGAGTTTGAAGGCAAACTCGTCACAAACATGCGCAGAGTTCCTGTAATCTCGTGGGTTCAGGCTGGGCAGTTTACTGAGTGCAGGACAGCAGAAGTGTTTAGTGAAGTAGACAAGTGGGTAGATACATCATTAAAGATTGGTGATAACTCATTTGCATTGGAGGTTAAAGGCGACTCCATGACTAACCCTAATGGCCTCCCAACAATACCAGAAGGCGCAACAGTGATTGTAGATCCTGATGCAGAACCCCGGCATGGAAAAATAGTCATCGCTAGACTTGATGGAACAAACGAAGCCACAGTAAAAAAATTAGTTATCGATGGCCCTCAAAAGTTTTTAGTGCCATTAAATCCCCGGTACCCCAACATCCCGATCAATGGTAATTGCCTCATCATTGGTGTAGTCAAAGGAGTTCAATACGAACTCTAGCCCCCCCCTTTCTCTAACCAAAATACCGAACTAAGAAAAGTTTGGTGTTTTCTCTTGCCATTAAAACTAAGTTAAGTTAGATTTTATATCAAAGATAACGAACAGGCAGGACGCCCACGAAGTAGCCGCCGGTGGCATATGAATAACCGGATGATTCGCTGACAGAAAACTTAGGTTGGGGGTAGAGGTTTACATGAATCATTTATTCACATGCTCATTTTGCGGAGCAACCGAACTGGGAGCGATAAAGATCGTCGCAAAAGGTGGTAAGGACGAACCTGCCATCTGTTCGGAATGCGTAGTCACATGTGTAGAAAAAATGATCCTGACTAAAAAATCAGAGGCTGAAAAACCAACCTCTGATAACGAAATAATATCAGTCGATAAAAAACTATTTAAAGAGCTTCTTCAGCTTGTCCTCAACCATCCTGATTTCGGAAGTAAGCTGGCTGCTGTTGACATTGATAGTAGCTCCACATCGACAAGTGAAACTTTTGTTCGACTTGAGCCAAGCGATTTTCTTCTTCGTCTTAGTGCCGCACTTAGGGCATGCGGTAACGTAATTTCCTGGTTATCAAAAGCGCCCATAAACATCCCTCTTGGTTGTGTGAGAACACCAAGATACCACCGCGCCTGATGTGGTTAAAAGCAGGCTAAAGCAATAACAAGTAACTCCCTGTTCTGGCGGCCCGGTGTTTTCCCGTGTATTTCCGGTAACCGCCAGCCTTTTTCAGGGCACAACAGAAAAGGGCATCACCGGGCGACGGGCTCATAACCCAATCCACCCGGGCAAAAAGAAAGCGGTCTCTGCAAGCCGCCGACCAATGCAGGTGCCCTTCTCTGTTGTGTATGGAGAAACTAACTTTTTAGCGCCGGTGCAGAGGCGTTGAGGAACCGAGAATGAACAATCCGTTTTTCAAAAATATGTTGGTGTATCGCATTAGTCGCGATTTCACCATCAACCAGGAAGAGCTGGAACAGCAGCTTGAACTATTTCGCTTCACTCCATGCGGTAGCCAGGATATGGCAAAAACCGGTTGGGTATCACCACTTGGTCAGCTGTCAGATCGCTTGCATCACACTGTCAATAATCAAGTGTTGTTGGTTATTCGCCGGGAAGAAAAAATACTGCCATCTCCTGTCATTGCTGAAGAACTGCGCAAGCGTGTGTCGCGTCTGGAATCCGATCAGGGGCGTCGCCTCAAAAAAACTGAGAAAGATTCGCTGCGTGATGAAGTGTTGCACTCCCTGCTTCCTCGGGCGTTCTCCAAAAACTCGACTGTTAGTTTGTGGATCAACGTCACCGACGGTCTGATCATGGTTGATGCAGCCAGCGCTAAACGTGCCGAAGACTCACTGGCCCTGCTTCGTAAAACTCTCGGTTCTCTCCCGGTGGTACCGCTGACTATGGAAACGCCGATCGAACTAACTATGACCGAATGGGTTCGTTCCGGTAGTGCGCCTGCTGGCTTTGGCCTGGGTGATGAAGCCGAACTGAAAGCTATTCTTGAAGATGGCGGTATTGGACGCTTTAAAAAACAGACTCTGGTCAGTGACGAAATTCATGTGCATCTGGAAGCTGGCAAAGTAGTTACAAAGCTGTCTATCGACTGGCAACAGCGCATTCAGTTCGTTCTTTGCGATGACGGCAGCATCAAACGCCTTAAGTTCTCTAATGAGATTACAGAACAAAACGACGATATCGACCGTGAGGATGCGGCTCAGCGGTTCGACGCTGACTTTGTTCTGATGACCGGCGAGCTTATCTCTCTCATTAACGGATTAACAACCTCTCTCGGCGGCGAAGCCAAGCGATAAACACCAGGCAACAATTACCCCCATAAGCATGGGTTGGGTTGCTGCACGCTAAATTCAGCAATTCATTAATTTAATGGCGCGGTGCAGCGCGCCAATATGGAGAAAACCATGAGCTACATTCAGACATTATCCGGCAAACATTTTAATTACCTCGATATCCAACAGGACGATATCGTGATCGAGGATATTGCTACCGCGTTGTCTCATATCTGCCGCTTTGCAGGGCATCTTCCTGAGTTTTACAGTGTCGGCCAGCATAGCGTTTTAACCAGCCACCTCGTTCCGCAGGAGTTTGCATTAGAAGCACTGCTTCATGATGCTGCTGAAGCCTACCTGCAGGACATCCCCTCCCCACTTAAGCGCCTGCTTCCGGATTACCAGGCAATCGAAGCTCGTGTGGACGCAGCCATTCGGCAGAAGTTCGGTCTACCAACTGAGCAACACCCAACCGTGAAATATGCCGACCTGGTGATGCTCGCCAGCGAACGCCGCGATTTTGAGATTGACGAAGGTTCCATTTGGCCATGCCTCGAGGGAGTTGTCCCAACGGATTTATTCATTATCAACCCAGTTCGTCCTGGCCAGTCATACGGCATGTTCATCAATCGCTTTAACGAGTTGATGGAGCAGCGCCAATGCGCCGCATGAAGGTAAAAGAACTCGTAGCGGAGGCGTTTGCCTCCGTTGCTGAATTGCCACCAAAGCATGCGCCGCTTATGCGCGAAGTCGCCACCAGACTGGACGCTACGTTCGCAGCATTAAAAGAGTCTCTGGTGCAACTGGAACAGGAACGTAAAGATAAAACGCCATGACCGTATTTGAATATCTCCAGGCTCATCCGAATACCACCAGCGGTGAAATCGCCAAAGGTATGAACAAAAAGACCCCAGCGGTCGCCGGAGCATTATCTCAGCTCTATGGCACCGGTCGGATCGTGAAGTCTGGTGTTCGCAAGGGTATTCCAACATACCGCATTAACGATATGCCGTTTGGTTGCAGTAACAGCCTAACCATGATGTTTAACCAGCTCTTGAGCAGAGCCAGACAAGGAGCAGCCCAATGACAGCACTCAACAAACAGGCGCTGCGTGAAGAATTCCAGTTCATGCAGGACAACTATAGCGACCCGGCAGACCACGATCGGCAGGTGATTTACATCGAGGCGGAGGCGCTGCTGGATGAGTTGGAAGCCAAAGACTCAACGATAGCAGCACAACAACATGAGATCCGTATGTTGCTGAATGCGCTTGAGGAAAAACCATGCCCGAAATGCAACGACACAGGAATGACTGATAGTGGCGGCACGCAGCCATGGGGCGAGCCGATTGAGATTGAATGCGACTGCCGACAGCAGGATGCCAACACCGCAGAACTTGTAGCCGCTGGCATTGGCGTGAAGGGGGAGTGAGATGGATAAATTAATCAAACCTACCGCCAAAGGTAAATATGACGGTTCATGTGATTATCTTTGCTCGGAAGATGCGCGATTCATCGTTATGCGCGGCGATTATACGGAAGCGGAAATAATTCAGGCTTCTGTGTCCCAAGATGTAATCGACTCGGATGGTGCGGCTGATTTTGCAAGTAGCGCCCGCTATTATCAGTGCTGGTACAAAGTTAGCCCAATAGGTGGTCAGGATGGCTATTCAGGCTGGCATCATCCTCGTGATTCGCCGTGTCGCGGTGCATATTTCGCATCAGTTTTGCAATGGGATTAAGGAGGACTAACCCATGACAACTAACAACCACCCGGCGCACGGTCCTGTATCACTCGATCGCCTGCACCAGATACGCGAACACCTGCTGCATGATACCCAATACTCAAACGGCGGGAACAGAGCCTACATTCTCGCTGATGTATTGAAGGTGATTGATGGGGCTATTGCCCGCGAGCTGGTACGCCGTGAGCATGCAGCGTGGTCACAGGCTACTTTCGGCGATGTCGGTCCAGTTGGTCCGCTGAAGCACCTTTCCAAAGAAGCGCTCGAGGCTGCTGCTGAACCAGGCGACCTTAGCGAATGGGCTGACATGCAATTCCTGTTATGGGATGCGCAACGTCGTGCCGGTATCAGTGATGAGCAGATTACCCAGGCAATGATAAAAAAGCTGGCTATAAATAAGGTTCGCCAATGGCCTGAGCCGAAAGACGGGGAACCTCGATTGCATATCAAAGAACAGTCAGAGCAGGAGAAAAAATAAGAATGTTTAGCCTGATTCGGCGCGGTCAAATCTACACGGACAGTAGCAACTGGCCCGTAATTATCCATAGCTGTAGTGATCACTCGGTCCGAATTAAACGCAATGATGGCGAGCTGAGAACGATTAGCATCAAACGCTTTAACGAAGATTTTGAACGAGTGGAGCATGATGAGTATCGCAAAATATGTGCCGAAATAGAGCAGGAAACAAACCTGAAAAACCTACGTGCGATGCGTCGCGGCAAGATTACTGAATAGCCAAACAGGAGAATATTTAACGTGAACAACTTAATGATCGACCTTGAGTCCATGGGCAAAAAACCGAATGCCCCTATTGTCTCCATTGGTGCCGTATTCTTCGATCCGCAAAGCGGTGAACTGGGTCAGGAGTTTTACACCGCTGTTAATCTTGAAAGCGCTATGGAGCAGGGAGCGGTGCCGGATGGTGACACTATTCTGTGGTGGTTAAGACAAAGCTCAGAAGCACGATCAGCAATCTGTGTTGATGATGCGATGCCGATATCATCTGCCCTATCTGAACTGAGCCATTTCATTAATCAGCATACAGACAATACAAAATATTTAAAAGTCTGGGGTAACGGGGCCACCTTCGACAACGTAATTTTACGTGGAGCTTACGAGCGAGCAGGACAAATCTGCCCGTGGGCGTACTGGAATGACCACGATGTACGCACGATCGTTACGCTTGGGCGTTTCATCGGATTCGACCCCAAAATGGACATGCCTTTCGATGGCGAACGGCACAACGCCCTGGCTGATGCTCGTCATCAGGCAAAATATGTTTCCGCTATCTGGCAGAAATTAATTCCTGCCACCAGCACAGAATTATGATTTTCCCGGGTGCAGCCGGTTTTGATGGAGAAAATTATGAACACCTTGTTTTTACTGATGGCTGAATTCAATACCCCTAACATTGAACTCTCAGCAGTTAGCCAAAAGTACTTTGGCATGAGTCCAGCCACGGCAGAAGCAAAAGCAAACGCTTGTAAGTTGCCCGTTCCAACATATCGCATCGGCACATCACAAAAAGCAAAACGTTGCATCAATATTCAGGATCTTGCGGAATACATAGACAAAAGACGAGAAGAAGGACGTATCGAGTGGGAACAGGTCAGAACAGGCAAACAGAAGGGCAAAGAACATCACTAAAGAAAAAACCCGCCTAAAGGCGGGTTTTCAAAAAGCACCAGCTATGATCATGCTGCTTTGCGACGACGAAGCTTACCCTGCTGCTCTTTACCAGAGACAGTAGCGTGAGTGAACGCATTAGGAGCAGCCTTCATCAGAACTTCAACAGCAGCACCCATACCTGCGAATGCTTTCATTGTGTCGAACTTAACCTGTGGCTTGGTTGCTTTTTGATCTTCCATAGAAAACTCCTGAAGTTATACCGAAACAATTCCTGTTGTTTACTCATCATCAATAGATGATACGCAATATTTATTTTTAAATTTAAGGTTCTTTGGCGTAACTTCATCAGAGATATCAAAACCGTCCAGAATTCTATTGAATGTAGCTTCTGGCATATCATCATGAACAGAAATCTCACCCGATCGCTGCTTTCTAACCATGTTATCCACTCGCCAAATTATAGCTTCAGCGTAAACAACATAACTTGGATGCTTGATAAAGCGATGATCACCAGAATTCAAGACGCAAGACGGATCGTGGGGGACACCATCCTTGATACTAGAAATATTAACAACTAAAACACAATAACAATCGTTAACGGGGTAATAAACAGGATCATTACAAATCACATGAAGATGATTGCATGGCCCAGTTGGGGCAAGCACAGTTCCTTTCCTGTATGGCTGATAATCCGTCATGATAATTGCAAAGAAAATTCCTTAAGTTTCTGAGATTCTTCCATTTTGCCAATTATGCGATTAGCCTCATCCTCGCTTTTACCCTCACTGATCAGCATTTCTTTCAGGTCTATAGGCTTACGAGAATTGCCAGGATCGTGCCACTCTGGACAAACGCTTTCTAAATGCGTCATATTTGCGAGATCAAATCGGTTCATATGCCCATACCGAGAATAGATTTCATCTAAAATCCGGATATCTGCACGACTCAATTCATCAAAGACCTCGTCTGCATCCATTTCCCTCGGATCTGAACGCAACGATACATTATGCCCGTTCGTCTCTATCAAGTTGTACCAGTAGTCACCAATGCCTTCAGCCTTACCGCGAATCAAGTTCAGCGTATTCGACATGACTGGTCCAAATTTCATAGAGTAAAGGCTATCTTCGCCGATCATCCTGCCATGCTTCAAAATCGACTGGCGGTTAGACAGATAGAGCAACTTCATCAATTTCAGATATGCCATGCGCCCACCTCGCTTAAGAAGTAGGTATGCAGCCATTTGAGCTACTTTTTCTTCGCAAAACATATAAGAAACCTCAAAGATAGTGAACTTTATAATTATTCTCGATACTTCATGGGTTGCTTCATCACCAACACGAGCTTCTTATGGTGTGCCCACTTGGGCCTAAGCAACCAGTTATCTCGTTTGTCAAGTTTATAGCTGGCTTTAACCATGGTCAATTGAAGTGATGAGCAAATGATGCTTTCTAAGAATAACAGGTTCCCAATAGGCTCCCACAAAGTGTATAACTAGTTGTTTTTCAAAAACGGTACATCCTATCGAGCATTGGTGCAACGCTAAACCGACCACTCCAGTGAACGTCAGTTTTTTCAGGCATTGCGCTGGTTTGGTTGATTTTTTGCATTTCAGAATTACCGTGCATTTTCAAATGTAGAGATTATTTTATCGATATATCATGGGGTTATGTTATTCAGCATCACTGTTCAGGAGGCTCAATAACGGGGTACTATACCATAACAACAGGAAGCGCCTGTCTCATTGCAAAAGAAAATTGAGATCCTCTCAAGGCATGAAGCTCTCACGAAGTGATGGAAATAATCTTATTAGCCGTTAGCTTTGTTAAGGCCAATGATAAACAATCCAGGTTCGACGATAAATAAAAATCACACATTAAACTCCGGTGATATCTCTCCCTGCTAATAGCACTGATAGAGAAAAAAAGAACCCAATAAGCATTGGGTTCTTTTATGTAATGCCTTCCATACCATCGAAGAACTTCACATATTATTTCTCCGATTTAACCCCGAATAAATCATAAATTAATTTAGAAGTGTCTGTATATATTTTAATCTTTTCCTTTGAGTTTGGGTCAAACGACTTAGCAAAGTCAATTAATTTCGGTGCAGCATCTCGCATTTTGCTTAAAATATCAGGGGCGAGCTTTCCTTCATTCACCAGATGTGACATCTTATCCAGATAGCCATCAAAATTCATTTCTCCCCCATCTGCCAGACGCTTCATCTCTCCCAGGTACTTCTTCATATCACGTTGAGATAACTCTTCAAACTGAGCTGTCAGATAGTTCTCATTATCATCATTAATATTCACTTTTTCTGCTCCTGCTAAATCTGTGTAGGCACTAGAGTATGAAAGTGAAATCAACAGCGAAGCGAATAATTTTAAGCTGTTGTCATCATATTCCTGACATGCATTAACAAACGTTAAAAAACCAGAACCTATTGCTTGCAAATGTATATTCGCTAAAGGTTCATTATCTTTAGATTCCTCATAAAAAAGCTGAACCGTGGAGGGAAGGCCATTCTTGGTTTCTACATCAAAAGTATATCGTTCTATGGGCGTTGCATCTTTATTATCCTCAGGATTACATATACTATTAATCGCAAAATGAAAAATAGCCCGATCAACAACTGATGCAATAAATTCACGATCGTTTAATTCCTCATCAGTGCAATCTCCAATATACTTATTAACCCACTCTTTGAGATTAGTTATTTGCTCAATTAAAAACACATTTTTTTACGTGCATGCCATAAATTATGAGTGATTCTTTGAATAAACAAATCTATTTTTGCAATAATTATATCCCGATGACGCAGCGCTGAATAATCAATAGACTTACCATATATATTATTTAATTTATCTTTGATTGTACCTCTATTATCTAATTTATCGTTGGTTGCATCTATATTATCTAATTTATCTTTGGTTGCATCTTTATTATCGAATTGATTTGAATTGAGTGTTTTATTAAAGTATCCAGTTGCACCGGGTATTATCTTCAACATGATTCATCTACCTTTTTTGTCGTACCGTGTCCTCCTTATAAGTGTTTTGCCATCTGGTAACTATCAAAAATCGCTCATAATTTTCTGAACTACAGGTATGCGAACAACCCCAGTTAAATAAATAGCGAGTTAACTTGAAGCAATTTATTTAAAAATGAATTATTAATTATTATCGTGTTGATAATGGTACGACCAGGCAACACAACACCTTACGTACAAAACAGAAAAGCAACATTACGGCAACAATAAGGGTTCTCGGTGTTTTTCCTGGAACATGGTAAAGTAAGGACATTCTTAACCCCCACTTTGAGGTGCCCGATGGAAAAGACCACAACGCAGGAGTTATTAGCGCAGGCTGAAAAAATCTGCGCGCAGCGTAATGTGCGCCTGACCCCACAGCGCCTGGAAGTGTTGCGCCTGATGAGTCTGCAGGATGGCGCTATCAGCGCTTATGATCTGCTTGATTTGCTGCGCGAAGCTGAACCGCAAGCCAAGCCGCCAACGGTTTATCGCGCGCTGGATTTTCTGCTTGAGCAAGGTTTTGTGCATAAGGTGGAATCCACCAACAGTTATGTGCTCTGCCATCTGTTCGACCAGCCCACCCATACGTCAGCTATGTTTATTTGCGATCGCTGCGGCGCGGTGAAAGAAGAATGTGCAGAAGGCGTGGAAGACATCATGCATACGCTGGCGGCAAAAATGGGGTTTGCCCTGCGGCATAATGTGATTGAAGCACATGGGCTCTGTGCGGCATGCGTGGAAGTGGAAGCGTGTCGTCATCCTGAACAGTGCCAGCATGATCACTCTGTGCAGGTGAAAAAGAAACCGCGTTAAGAGGGCGTACATCCTTGTACACGTCGGGCAGGAGGGATTAATTACCAGCGATATTCATTGCGGGTTTCCCAATCCACGACCTCTTTTTCTGCCTGATCTTTCTGATAACCATAACGTTCCTGGATTTTACCGACCAGTTGATCACGTTTACCTTCAATGATCGTCATATCATCATCGGTCAGTTTGCCCCATTGCTCTTTCACTTTACCTTTAAACTGTTTCCAGTTACCGCCGGCTTCATCTTTATTCATAATCAAGACCTCATCGTTAGGTTGTGAATGAGAGTACGTTCACTTTTCTTCTGAACGTGAGATTAAGTGTAGTCAGCAATTTGGCTTAGGATAATTTATTCAGAATTTTTAACCGTCACGTTGCGGCAAACCAGGTACCGTTACGCCAGTGACGCCGCCAGATAGCCGCCAGAGAAAGCCCGCGCAACGCCAGAAAGACGGTTAATGCCAGCCACAAACCATGATTACCAAGCCACGGCAGCGTAAGGAGCGTCAGCGCAAAACCTGCGGCGGCCACCGCCATACTGTTACGCATTTCGGCGGCACGCGTTGCGCCTATAAACATGCCGTCCAGCAGATAACACCAGACGCCAACCAACGGCAAAATCACCTGCCAGATAAGATAGCGGTCAGCCAGCTGCTGAATCTGGGTTAACGACGTCAGCAACGCAATGATGTGTTCCCCTGCCAGCAAATAAACCACCGAAAACAGTAACGCTACAATCCCCGACTGGCGGCACGCTGCCCGCCATACATCCAGCAACTGGCTACCGTCGCGCGCACCGTATGCCTGACCGGAGTGCGCTTCAACCGCGTAGGCAAAACCATCAAGCGCATAGGCGGTAAAGGTGAGTAGCGTCATCAGAACCGCGTTAACAGCGATAATGTCACTCCCCAGTCGCGCACCAAGTACGGTGATCGCGCCGAAACAGAGTTGCAACAACAGCGAACGCAGCATGATATCGCGGTTAAGCGCCAGCAAGCGACGGAAGTTTCCTCGCCAGGCAGTTTTCAGCATTTCGCCGGAAATTCCGCGTAGTTTGAGGATTTTACGCACCATTAGCAGACCAATCAGCAATGTTGCATATTCCGCAATAACCGTCGCCAGCGCCGCGCCCTGCACGTTCATATGCAGCCCCATCACTAGCCAGACATCCAGCACAATGTTGAGGATATTGCCGACCACTAACAAAATTACTGGCGCACGGGCATATTGCACGCCGAGTAACCAACCGAGTAATACCAGATTCGCCAGCGACGCCGGTGCGCTTAACCAGCGGATTTCAAGAAAGCGCCGCGCCTGTTCCAGGACTGCTTCACTACCGCCAACAATATGCAGAGCCAGATCGATAATCGGTGTACGCAGCAGCGCAATTAACGCCCCAGCCCCCAACGCCAACAGCAACGGTTGCACCAGCGCACGGGCTAATGCCTGAGGATTTTTGGCACCATAAGCCTGCGCAGTCAGCCCGGTGGTGCTCATGCGTAAAAACAGCAACAGCATAAAGAGAAAGCTGGTCGCCGTTGCACCAACCGCCACGCCGCCCAAATAAACCGGGCTATCAAGATGACCAATTACCGCCGTATCGACCAGTCCCAGCAACGGAACGGTGATATTGGAGAAAATCATGGGTAAGGCGAGATGCCAGAGTGCTTTATCAGATGAAGTGAGGAATGCCATGCAGACAAGCCTGATGAAGAGAGATGAAAAACAAACCGCGACGCCTGGCGGCATCGCGGTCTCAGAGATATGTTACAGCCAGTCGCCGTTGCGAATAACCCCAACCGCCAGCCCTTCAATGGTGAAGCTCTGCTGACGAAGGTCAACGACAATTGGTTTAAACTCGCTATTTTCTGGCAACAGTTCGACTTTATTGCCCTGTTTTTTCAGGCGCTTAACGGTAACTTCGTCATCAATACGTGCGACAACGACCTGACCGTTACGTACATCCTGAGTTTTATGCACTGCCAGCAAGTCACCATCCATAATGCCGATATCTTTCATCGACATCCCGCTGACGCGCAGCAGGAAATCAGCATTCGGCTTGAACAAGGAAGGATCGACCTGATAATGACCTTCAATATGCTGTTGCGCCAGAAGCGGTTCACCGGCAGCCACACGACCTACCAGCGGCAACCCTTCTTCCTCTTCCTGCAACAGACGAATCCCGCGTGATGCGCCGGAAACAATTTCAATAACGCCTTTGCGTGCCAGCGCCTTCAGATGTTCTTCAGCCGCGTTTGGGGAACGGAACCCCAAACGCTGCGCGATTTCCGCACGCGTCGGCGGCATACCTGTCTGGCTGATGTGATCACGGATGAGATCAAACACCTCTTGTTGCCTGGCCGTTAACGCTTTCATTCCGCCCCCTGGGTGTATATACAGTTATGCTGTGAGTATATACAGCAAAAGGCGATTTTGGAACCATAAACTGCACAATAAACCAGAGATTTATCGAAATCTGGAAGGGTTATCCAAAATGCGACCATAACAGGATGCACCAGGTTATCACGGCGACGATAATCGCAATCAGCACCGCGGCGGATCCCATATCTTTAGCGCGTCCGGAAAGCTCATGGTATTCAGAGCCAATTCGGTCAACCACTGCTTCGATGGCGCTATTGAGGATTTCCACAATCATCACCAGCATCACGGAGCTGATAAGCAGCACGCGGGTAATTGCGTCCACATCCAGCCAGCAGGCGATGACCACCGCCAACAATACCGCTACGCCTTCCTGACGGAATGCCGCTTCGTTGATCCATGCAGCGCGTAAACCTTTCCAGGAATAGCCAGCAGCTTTGATAATTCGGGTGAATCCAGTGGTATTATTGGCCATTGAAAGAACCTTTTTACATTATGAGCGTCAATATCAGTGTACCGTTAAATCCGATGATTCGGGTTTGCGTAACGCCGCGCGAAACATGAGCGGATACCACAGAATTTCCCATGACTTTCTGCTATCCTTGCCGCGCATTTGCATTATTAACCAGAGGCTTTACATCGTTTATGTCCGGCTGGCCACGAATTTACTACAAATTACTGAATTTACCATTAAGCATCCTGGTAAAAAGCAAGTCTATTCCGGCAGATCCTGCCCCGGAACTGGGGCTGGATACCTCTCGTCCAATTATGTACGTTTTACCGTACAACTCGAAAGCAGATTTGCTGACGTTACGCGCCCAGTGTCTGGCTCATGACTTGCCTGACCCGTTAGAGCCGCTGGAAATCGACGGCACGCTACTGCCGCGCTATGTGTTCATTCACGGCGGGCCGCGTGTATTCACCTATTACACGCCGAAAGAAGAGTCTATTAAGCTGTTCCACGACTATCTCGATTTGCACCGTAGCAACCCAAATCTGGATGTGCAGATGGTGCCAGTATCGGTGATGTTTGGTCGCGCGCCGGGGCGTGAAAAAGGCGAAGTAAACCCGCCGCTGCGTATGCTTAACGGCGTACAGAAATTTTTCGCCGTACTGTGGCTCGGTCGCGACAGTTTTGTGCGTTTCTCGCCGTCAGTTTCGCTGCGCCGTATGGCGGATGAACACGGCACGGATAAAACTATCGCACAGAAACTGGCGCGCGTGGCGCGTATGCACTTTGCCCGTCAACGTCTGGCTGCTGTGGGCCCACGTCTGCCTGCTCGTCAGGATCTGTTTAATAAGCTGCTCGCCTCCCGCGCCATTGCCAAAGCGGTAGAAGATGAAGCGCGCAGCAAAAAAATCTCCCATGAAAAAGCGCAGCAGAACGCGATTGCGCTGATGGAAGAGATTGCGGCGAATTTCTCTTACGAGATGATTCGCCTGACTGACCGTATTCTGGGCTTCACCTGGAACCGCCTTTACCAGGGCATCAACGTCCATAACGCCGAGCGCGTTCGCCAGCTGGCCCACGACGGTCATGAGCTGGTATATGTGCCTTGCCACCGCAGCCACATGGACTACCTGCTGCTTTCTTACGTGCTGTATCACCAGGGGCTGGTGCCGCCGCATATCGCCGCTGGGATCAACCTGAACTTCTGGCCGGCCGGGCCGATTTTCCGCCGTCTGGGGGCGTTCTTTATTCGCCGTACTTTTAAAGGCAATAAACTTTATTCCACCGTTTTCCGTGAGTATCTCGGCGAACTGTTCAGCCGTGGTTATTCCGTCGAGTACTTCGTGGAAGGCGGTCGTTCCCGCACGGGGCGTTTGCTGGATCCGAAAACCGGTACGCTGTCGATGACCATTCAGGCGATGCTGCGTGGCGGCACGCGTCCGATTACGCTGATTCCGATCTACATCGGTTATGAGCACGTCATGGAAGTGGGTACTTACGCCAAAGAACTGCGCGGCGCGACGAAAGAGAAAGAGAGCCTGCCGCAGATGCTGCGCGGTTTAAGCAAGCTGCGTAATCTCGGTCAGGGTTACGTCAACTTCGGTGAACCAATGCCGTTGATGACCTACCTTAACCAGCACGTACCAGACTGGCGTGAATCTATCGATCCCATCGAAGCGGTGCGTCCGGCATGGTTAACGCCGACGGTCAATAATATTGCTGCCGATCTGATGGTACGCATTAACAACGCAGGCGCGGCAAACGCCATGAACCTGTGCTGTACTGCGCTTCTGGCGTCACGTCAGCGCTCACTCACCCGCGAGCAGTTAACCGAGCAACTCAACTGCTACCTGGATCTGATGCGCAACGTACCTTACTCCACGGACTCTACCGTTCCTTCAGCCAGCGCCAGCGAGCTTATCGATCACGCGCTGCAAATGAACAAGTTTGAAGTCGAGAAAGACACAATCGGCGACATCATCATTCTGCCGCGCGAGCAAGCGGTGTTGATGACCTACTATCGCAACAACATTGCGCATATGTTGGTGCTGCCTTCGCTGATGGCGGCAATTGTCACCCAGCATCGCCACATCTCCCGCGACGTATTGATGGAGCACGTCAATGTGCTTTACCCAATGCTGAAAGCGGAGCTGTTCCTGCGCTGGGATCGCGACGAGTTGCCGGACGTTATCGATGCGCTGGCAAATGAGATGCAACGTCAGGGGCTGATTACCCTGCAAGATGATGAGTTGCATATCAACCCGGCGCATTCTCGCACACTACAGCTGCTGGCCGCAGGCGCGCGCGAAACGCTGCAACGTTATGCCATTACCTTCTGGCTGTTGAGCGCCAACCCGTCGATTAACCGCGGTACGCTGGAGAAAGAGAGCCGCACTGTCGCGCAACGTCTCTCCGTGCTGCACGGCATCAACGCGCCGGAGTTCTTCGACAAGGCGGTGTTCAGTTCTCTGGTGCTGACGCTGCGTGATGAAGGGTATATCAGCGATAGCGGCGACGCCGAACCGGCAGAAACGATGAAGGTTTATCAGTTACTGGCGGAGTTGATTACATCAGACGTGCGTTTGACGATTGAGAGTGCGACGCAGGGCGAAGGGTAATCAGAGAGAATTGCCGGATGCGGCGAAAACGCCTTATCCGGCTTACCATGATCTGCAAATTCAATAAATTGCGATCTGTTGTGTAGGCCTGAGAAGCGCAGCGCATCAGGCAACCCAGAAGAAAGCCGGATGATCATCCGGCTTTTTTACATCATCAGAAATGCCAGTAACTCATTGCCAGCCCTAAAAACAGTACCAGACCAACATAGTTATTATTCATAAATGCTTTAAAGCAGGCTTCACGCTCGCGGTTGGCAATCAGTTTTTGTTGATAAACAAACAGCGCGCCAGCCACCAGAATTGACCAGTAATATCCCCAGCCTAAGCCATTTAACTCACCGATGATCGCCATCAGCGCCAGTACGCCAATCTGCAAAATACCAATAATCAATTTATCGTATTGGCCGAACAGGATTGCGGTGGATTTAATGCCAATCTTCACATCATCATCGCGGTCAACCATCGCATACTGCGTGTCGTAAGCCACCGCCCAGAGAATATTGGCGAGGAACATTAACCAGCAACTCAATGGCACCGACTCACTCACAGCGGCAAAAGCCATTGGAATCGACCAGCCAAACGCCGCGCCCAGCACCACTTGCGGTAGATGGGTATACCGCTTCATAAACGGGTACACCCACGCCAACGCTAGCGCGGCAATCGACAACAGAATGGTCATCGTATTCAGCGTCAGCACCAGTAAAAACGAAATCAGTACCAGCACGACAAACAGCGCGCGCGCCTCTTTCTCTGTTACCGCGCCGCTGGGAAGTGGTCGGTTCGCCGTGCGCTTAACATGACCATCAAACTTGCGGTCAGCATAATCATTCACCACACATCCGGCAGCGCGCATCAGCCAGACACCCGCGACAAACACCGCCAGGATCCAGAGCTGGGGAACGCCCGGTGTCGCCACCCACAACGCCCATAATGTTGGCCAGAGCAGCAGTAACGCGCCAATTGGCTTATCCGTACGCATTAAGCGATGAAACGCCAGCAGCTTATTCTGCGTCAGACTCCACTCCATATTTTTTTCCTCTTAGTACAACGGTGACGCCGGTAAAAACAGTTCTGTTAGCAACAGCGGTTTACCGCTTAATCGCAGGCGGGAACGTCGCCCCCACAGCCCGGCATCACGGCCTATCTCAATAAAGTCCCGGGTTAATGTCGATGATGTGAACAGATAGCGTCCTAACGGCGTTTTACCCAATTTTTGTAACGCCAGCTCCGGCCCGCTTAACGTTGACACAGGAACGACGGTACGACCGGCAAGCCACGGTTCACCATCGGCACATAACAAAATTTCACGTAACCAGTAACGAGACTCTTTCGGCAGCAGCGGCAGTTCTTCGGGGATTTCATTCTGCTCGACAAACCCTTCGCGGATCATCGTCACGCTTACCGTTTTTCCCTGCTGTTCAAAACGTTTTGTCATGGAATCCTCCAGCAACAGCCAGTCGAGCAGTTGCGGATCCAGGGCAGGGATCTCTTTAAAATAGCGCAGCGCACGCAGTTGCGTTAACGCGGGGTGTGACATGCCGAACTCTCCGTTACATAACGTAAAGGCATTGTATCGCAGAAAAGTGTTTACGGGAGATGTAAAGCAAATTAAGTGATCTAATACGCAACAAAAACGCAACAATCGCATGAAGTGGTAAAACGATGTTGAACCTTACGCTTTACCGATGCCCGTGCTGGCGAGGGCAACCGTAGGGGCATCACCGTCCAGGATGCCAGGAACGGTGATGTTTTCCTTTACTTAAACACCCTTATTCATTATACGATGAGCTCGCCAACTCGCAGTAAAAATTGGGAAAAGCGCATATTTACCATGAGATTTGGAGCTAAAAAGTGTTTCCTGAGTAAGATTAACAGGCAACATCTCATGTCTGGATTTGTAGATATACGTGGAATTCCAATTGGTATCTTTTGTAGGATTCAACATATCATGTAAGCGCTGGGAGCTTACCACCATAACTGGCCCATCATCGACTGAGGAGAACAGGATAAAGATATTATCGTTTCGTGTTAATTCATTCGTGTTAAAGGTTCTTAAATTATCTTCAGTTTCTATAAATATAGGTGAAACATCATCACTACGAATCCACTCTTTATAAAGATACCAGGCATTTGCTTTGATCATATCATCCGTTGATCGTAAGGCCTGATCGATAAGTTGGATAAAAAAATTGTTATTTTTATCAATCAGCCCTTTATTCATATTAAACCTGTTAATAAAATGGATCATCTGTTGGGTATCGAAATCCACCTTGCTGAATCGATGTTGACGCATAAAATCATCGAACTTGTTATCTTCACCAGAATGGATATAACTGCGTATAATTGGATCTTTTATATAAGGACAATGGCTAAATGTTTTCTTCATATTCTCAATAAAGTTTTTATTAACAATATTAAGAATTTTTAATTGCATAACCAGTTTTACTGCCAGAACGGATTTCAATATCATTGCATTATCTGGCAATGTATCAATCATTTTTATAATGTTATTGATATAACCATCGAGATCTTGGTAATGACTCCAACTTATTGATAGTGTTTTATGTTCAGATAATGCCCGATGACT
>OAWV01000467.1_pt1 | contig 32335 bp, 24 predicted proteins | sample 1495551 | NCBI WGS metagenome assembly OAWV01 (sample SAMEA2580245, study PRJEB22360) | human gut metagenome | biome: human gut; feature: human-associated habitat; material: faeces | place: Denmark | collected 2008/2010 | reverse complement strand
TCACGAAGTTGTCGCATTTTTTTATTTTCTTTCTAGGGCTTTCTGTCACAGCCCCTTAGTTTCTGATGCCCGCTTCAAAAACCTTAGGCCAAATCCGAATCCGGTTTTATTGAAGAATCCAACGGTTTTTAATCCTTTAAGCTTTCAGAAATAAATACTATTTTGTCGTCTGACTTGTTTTATTCCTTTCATCTTCATCAAACCGAATAAAAAATTCATGTAAAGACAGTCCCAAAGCGCTCGCCAGCGCAAAGCAATCCTGCAGTGTCGCTTCCTCCTCCCTGCTTTTCAGCCGTGTCAGCCAATCAGAAGACTGCCGAGCCTTGCAGCACAGCTCAGCTTCATCCATACCGGTCTGACGCATGACCTCCTCCAGCAGTTTGATCGTCCAGTCTTTCTCTGTGATGTTTTTCTTGTGCATTTGTAAACCCTACCTTTCTTTGGAATTTTATCTTCCTATTATTAATATTGCGGAAAATTACAAAGTTCCTCTCAAAATGGTTAAAAAAGTTTAAAATTTTGTATTTTTACCAAGAAAATGATGCCGGATGATTCTTGCGTCCAGGTCCGGCAGAGGTGTACTCACGTCCGATAACCGAGATGACTTCTTATTAGACCAGCATTTATTCAGATCTTTTAATTCAGTAGGCTGCGATCCTGCGGCATGCCAATCGCTGAACGGCTCTCAGCTTAAGTTTGACAGACTGAATGAAAAAGCAGCGCCTCCCTGCGTCACAGAAATAATCATTCTTTCATTTGCGTAATTATACGCGGTTTCTGCAGCTTGCACAACGTTTCCAAATGGGTTTCGATCTTTTCGTTTTTCTCTGATCTATTGATTAAACAGAAAAGAGTCATTTCTTCTTCTGCCTTTCTTTTCAAGTCCTGAAAAAGATAGCTAACGAAAAAACCGCACACGAAAGATGTGCGGTTCAGGCAGACTTATTTCAGATGGCTGTCCATCCAGTTCAGTGTTTCAGAATACGAACGTTCGCGATGCGAAGGTTTGCCGAAATGATTCAGACCATGGTGATCGCCGTCAAAGCAGACGACACGGGTTTCAACCCCCTTATCCATTAAGGCCGTCACCATCTGCAGGCCATCTGAGAGATGGCAGCGGAAATCGGCCAGCGGCTGAATAAACAGGGTCGGTGTTACAGCATTGCAGGCATATTTAAGCGGAGAGCGATCCCAATAGGTCTGCGTCTTTTCAAAGATCGAGCCGCCCATCTGATCGGGAACAAATTCCATACTGATATCGGACACGCCATACATCGACACCCAGTTCACCACAGAGCATTGGCTGGATGCTGCTTTAAACCGGTCCGTATGCCCGATGATCCAGTTGGTCATATACCCGCCGTAGGAAATTCCTGTCACACCCATTCGCTGCGGATCGATTTGCGGATAGCGCTTAAGCACTTCATCGGTAAAGTTCATGATGTCCTCGTAATCGACTGTACCGTGCTTTTCACGGATTTCTGCGAATTCATTGCCGCGGCCATCAGAGCCGATCGGATTGCAGAAGAAGACGAAATATCCAGCTGAGGCCCAGGTCTGCATATCGATGCCGAAGGTTCCATGATACGCCCCCTTCGGTCCGCCGTGAATCGTCAGAATTGCCGGATAGGTTTTATTGGGATCAAAATCAGCCGGCTTCATGATCCAGCCGTCAACTTCCCAATCGTGACTGGCAATCGTCAGTGGTTCGCATTCGCTGACCGCTTTTTCCTTCAGGAAACTACGGTTGAAATCACTGATGCAAGAGGCTTGCCCGGTTTTTAAATCAAACGTCCAGACTTCGTCAAAATCAAGTCCCTGCTTGCCGCTGATGACGGCCTGATCGCCAAAGATATCGAAGCTGCCGATATCGCCGATCCAGTCCGTCATTTTTTTCAGTTCATTTTCCGCGGTAAAGCAGAACAGATTATTGGAAATCCGGTCACTGCCGTTGATCCACAGCGCGCCTTCTTTCGGCTTGGACGTATAATAGGACAGATCTGCCTCAGCCAGCAGCGCCAGGCTGCCAGTCTGCGGATCCAGCTGATAGAAGTTTGGATGTTCGTTCTGTCCCCAGGTTTCACCCTTAGCGGCACAGAAGAACACGCGGCTGCCGTCCGTCGCCACATTCTGAGAGCGGTTGCCAAAGCCTTCATTGGCGTAGACCTGACGGTTTTCGCCGGAATCGAGATCGTAGCACCAGACATCCTTCTGCAATTTTGTGCGCAATGTATATTCACAGCCGGAGTAATAGATTTTCCGGCCGATCACAGCGCTGGCTTCCACCTGAAACAGCGGGGCACTGCACGGGGTCAGCTCGTCTTTCTTCTCGTCATAAACAAATAAACGGGTGCGCAGCTTACTGGTAAAACCCGGAGTTCCATTAGACCAGAACGGCGTTTCATCGAGCACATGGAATTCCGCATTCTTTTTCTTATCCTCAGCAACCTGTTTGCGTTCCTCGGCATTCATTTTATAATAGTCCGGCTGCGTCGCATCGCAGCGGGCGGTAACCAGATATAAACCTTCATCCAGTTTTTCCAGCTTGCCAGCTTGGATCGGCAGAGTAAAGGCTTTGACCGCTTCGCCGCCGTTCAGACTCAGACGGTAGGCTCCGGTCAATTCTTCTCCAGCCTCAGCCCGCTTCTGGTCTGAAGGATCCCGCAAGGATAAGAACATCAGAGTTTCTTCATCATCCCATAAGTAGCTGCTTTCCTTACCGAAGCTGGTCAGCTGCCGGAATTCCCCGCCCTGAGAGCGAGCCCAGATCGTAAAATCATAGCCATCCTGATCATTGCAGGATTTGACGACGACGGCAATGTGCTGTCCATCCGGAGAAAAAGTCACATCGCTTAAGCCGCGGAGTTTTCTAAAGTCGTTCAATTCAAATTTTTCCATTTGTGTATCTCCTTCTGATCCTCAGTTTACAATGGGATGAAAGCGATGTCAAATTTTATCAGAAGACTTTCATTTTTATTCATTCAATTTTCAAAAAGGATGATGCAGTCTTAGAAAACAATCCGTCAGTTCAGGATCAAATTGGTTCCCGCGGCCCTGTTCAATTTGTGACAGCACTTCCGGCAGCGGCATGGGCGCGTGATAAGGGCGTCGGCAAATCATCGCATCATAGGCATCGGCCAAAGCCAGCACCCGCGCTTCCTCACAGATCTCCGCTGCTTTTAAACCGTAGGGATAGCCTTTTCCGTCCCAGCGTTCATGGTGCTGCAGAACCATGGGAGCCAGATCGTTGAGGATGGGGGTCTGGCGAATCAGGCGTGCTCCTTCGGCAGGATGCTTCCGCATTTGCTGCCACTGCCAATCGTTCAGGCGCCCCGGCTTCAGCAAAACGGCATCGGAAATCGCCAGTTTGCCTAAATCATGCATCAATGCGCCTTCCTTCAGCTTCTGACAACGAGCTTCAGACCAAGCTAATTCAGCTGCCATTTCACAGGCTAACCGGCTCACCCGCAGACTGTGAGAGCTGGTTTCTTTGTCGCGAGCGCGCAAGGCTGACAGATAGGCTGTGATGACGGCTTCCCGCTGCGATGGATCATTCTTCATCCGATCTCCTCCCTTCTTTCTTTGCAGTATGGACAAGGCTATTCCACCCTAAACAAGAAAAAACGCGGGCTCAGGCAATATTATCCTTTCTTTCCCCTGCTTGGGATTAGGACCGGGATCTGATTCTCCTTCACGATCAAAACAAAAAAAAGATACGCGCCAGAGAAAGGGAGGTCGATCTGACTGCATATCTTCAAGATGACATCTTTATTTTACCACACGTTCCTTTGTTTTCGAGGCAATGTTTTTCCTGAATGAAAAGGAAAAAAGCGCATGGAAACTGGTATTCTGCTGATCTAATCCCTCCGCTTCCAAGTCATTTCCCCAAAGCACGTGCATTGATCGCTCAACAACCAATCCTTGCCACGCTATGTCAGATTCGGCTGCGGCCTGTTTGTTCCATGGAAAACAACCTTGCTGATATAAAGAAAAGCGGCAGCAGTCAGATCTTTGCTAAAAAAAAAAAACGCCGCTCCCGCCGCTTTTTCGATTCTCAATTTCAGTTCAGCCGGTTATTTCTGATGAGCCAGAACCATTTTTTCCAGTTTTTCCAAACCGGTCTGCAGCTGAGCACGCGGACTGGCCAGATTTAAGCGCTCAAAGCCCAAGTAGTTCTCACCGAAGAATTTGCCTTCCGACAAATAAACGTGCCCTTCCTCAATGCAGGTCTGATTCAGTTTTTCCCATTCGATGCCGCAGTCACGCATATTAAGCCAGAAGAAATACGTTCCTTCCGGTTTCCGGGTCTTGATCATCGGCAGCCGTGTACGGAAGAATTCATCGGCATAATCCCGATTCGCCTTGATGTAGGCCAATAATTGATCCATCCAGTCCTCCGAAAATTGATACGCAGCTTTCATTGCTTCCAGGGCAAAGATATTGATGCTGGCGATGCCGACATTGGCCGCTTCCGCCTTGAATTCCTTAAACAGCTCCGGATTTTTAATAATCACGCCGGAAATTTTCAAGCCGGCCAGATTGAACGACTTGGTGCAGGAAACACAGGCAATCGTATTCTGACGAGTGTATTCATTGATATTGATGATCGGCATAAACTGACCGTCAAACACAAAATCGGCATGAATTTCATCGGAAATGATTTTCAGCTGATGCTTTTCACAGAAGGCAGCAACCTGCTCCAATTCCGCCTTTGTATACACCCGGCCGGTTGGATTCTGCGGATTGCACAGGATAAAGATTTTCGTCTTCTCATCGATGCGTTTTTCCATATCCTCAAAATCCAGGGTATAATATCCAGCTTCTTCGTGCATCGGACACAGAATGGGAATCCGCCGGTTGGACAGCGTCTTATCGACAAACGGCTCATAAGCTGGGGTTGGAATCAGGATCTTATCGCCCTCCTGACTGAACAGCCGGATCGCCGCGGACACAGAATACATGACACCGGTCGACATCATCATCATTGCCGGATCTGCTCCGTATTGATAGCGGCGGTTAAACCAGTCCGCCATGACCTGCGCATAGATCGGACCGCGTTCCGTATATCCATAGGCCGGACATTCCATCCGTTTTTTCAAAGCCTGCTGAATCGGATCGGAAACCGCAAAATCCATATCCGCAATCCACAGCGGCGTGACATCCGGTATATCCAACGTTTCCTGAACGACATACCATTTCGTTGCATCGGTATGGCTGCGGTCGGTCACCTGATCAAAATTATATTTCATTTTCTTCACCTCTACTTCATCAGTTTAGCATAATTTATTCAATATTCATAGTTTATAAGTGAGTTTTTAAGTCATCACGGCCTCACCCTTGTTAAAGAAAAAGGAGAATGCACCTCATTCTCCCATCAGGCTAGTCAGCTCATTCAGCGTCTGATCCAACTGAGCTTCCTCAAACTGACCGCTTTTTAACAACATGTAGCCTTTCATCAATGCAATATTCATTTGTTCTGCCTGCTCGTCTGAGAAACTTTTCAAATCCAACTGATTCGCCCTGCGCAGCGCTTCGGCCAGCTTTTCCGCTTTGGCGAATAACTGATGTTCCTTTCTCACTTCACAAAACAGTGTTTCCAGCGTCCATTGCCGGTTGTGTTCCGTCACAAACATCTTGATCGGATCAAAATGCCAGTGCGCTTCTTCACCCGCCTTTAAAAGCTGCTTCATTTCCTCATCGCTCAGCTCATTCATCAGCATAAATGACAACGTGAAACGCGTGCAGTCCTGATTGCTGGATGGCTGCTGCATCAGGATTTCGTCAACGGTCATTTTCAGCATGCCGTCGTCCAGTAAACCAAGCTCTATCTCCATGGCCGCCGTAATCGTTTCCAAAATATGCTGATCGACATCGTCGATGTTATAACAATATATCGCTTTTTTCATATCTATAGGCCTCCAGTGGTTTGTATTATACCCGAAGCTGGAAAGAATATCCAATCGCAAACTCAAAATTTTAATTTTTTACCAAAGAAAGCACTTTCGTTTTCCATTATCCTCGCATGCTTTCGGCAGACGAAATTCAGCGCTGAAAGACCCAGTTTCCTTCAACCATCGTCCGCTGGCATTGCCAGTTCTTATCAAACAACGCCAGATCAGCGTCCATGCCTGCCGCCAGAGCGCCTTTATGATCACTGACCTGAGCCAGCGCTGCCGGATTGACGCAGGCCATCTGCACCAGCTCGCGCGGCGTACAGCCGCACATCTGTTCCATCATCCGCACCGCGTCGTTCATGCCGATTGCCGAACCCGCGCGTCTTCCGGTTTCCACAACCCGAACATGCTGCCCCTGCTTGCGGCAATGCAGCCCGCTGAACTGGAAATCCCCGTCCGGCATGCCCTTGCCCAGCATGGCATCGGTGATCAGCACCAGCCGTTGGGCGCCCATGTGCTTCCACGTCATTCTGACAATCTCCGGATCGACATGAAATCCATCCGCAATCAGCTCGGCCTTCATTCCTTCTTCCAGAAAAGCGCCGGTCACCGTTCCCGGATCGCGATGCAGATGCTGGCTCATCGCATTGTATAAATGCGTGAATCCGGCCGCGCCGGCCAGACTCGCCCGGTGCACATCGCGGCTTGTGGCGGCGGTATGCCCCACCATCACCGTCATTCCGGATTGGACAGCAGCCTGAATAAAGGACTCCATACCCTGCCGTTCCGGCGCCACCGTCATGATCTTTAACCGGCCCGCAGCGGCCTGCAGCATTTCCTGCAGCTCCTTCAGCGACGGATCGCGCAGATAGCGCTCATCCATCAAAGCTTTATAATCCGGACTTAAATACGGACCTTCCGAATGGATTCCCAGCATCGCCGCGCCCGGCAGCGATTTCACCTGTGCCAAGCCGGACAGAATTTCAAGCAGCTGAGCATGGGAAACCACCGTCAGCGACGCCATAAACGCCGTGCATCCGTCTGCTGCGACATTGCGGCTGACCGCTTCAGCGGCTTCCGCTTTCCCGCTGATCAGATCTTCGCCCGCCGCGCCATGAATATGAATATCAATGAAACCCGGCGTCAGCATCCCGCCCTGAGCATCGATGACCTCGCAGTCTTCCTGCATCATCACTGAACATTCCGATTCCTCAAACAACGCGATAATCTGACCGTTTTCCACCAGCACGCCGCCGCACGCAATTTCACGGTAGCCATCCGCGATCACACGCGCATGATGAATCAGTGTTTTCACAGCGATCCGCCTTCTTCCAAAAACTTCCAGGCTTCTTCCATGATCTTAATTGAGGAAGAAGTACCAAAACGCGTAGCTCCGGCTTTTTTCATTTCCAGCAGCGTTTCCAACGAGCGAATGCCGCCGGCCGCTTTGACCTGCACGTCCTCTCCCGCTTCATGCTTCATGATAAAGACATCCTTAGCCGTCGCGCCAGCTGGGCCGAAGCCGGTCGAAGTCTTGATGAAATCCGGTTTAACCTCACGGGCGATCCGCGCCAAACGCATGATTTCTTCTTCGGTCAGATAACAGGTTTCAAAGATGACCTTGCAGATCTTCTCATATTGATGACATAAGCGGGTGATCCGATCCATTTCCTTGCGCACCAGATCCCAGTTGCCGCTTTTTAATTCCGTCAGGTTGACGACATAATCAATCTCATCCGCACCCTGACGGATTGCATGTTCCGTTTCCAGCAGCTTGACGTTCAGCTCGGTCTGGCCTAACGGGAAGCTGACCGCAGCCCCGACATGCACGCCGCTGCCTTTTAAAGCATGATGACACAGCGTGACTTGGCAGGAATTGACCGCGATCATCTTGAAGTGATAATCCATACACTCCTGACAGACCTCGAGCACCTTCTGCTTTGTCGCATCGGGTTTGAGAATCGTATGATCGATCATTCCAGCTAATTCGCGCAGCTGCACTTCCAATTTTTCTTTCATTTTCTTGTTCCTCGCTTCCTCTTGTTGCGGATTCTTTCTGCCTTCATTATAGCGAAGCGCTTTCATGAATGCCAGTATTATTCAACGATTCCTTCAAATTTAAGAATAAAAAATCCCATTTTCCTAGCTTGGAAAACGGGATCTTTGATTAATGTTTTCGGGTGATATACTCCTGAACGTTGTTGGTTCTGTACAGGCAGTTGAAATCCTGATCGACTACGACCAGCGTCGGCGCCTGCATGATCGCAAACTGTTCGCTGAGCTGCGCCTGTTCCTGAGCATCGATCAGTTCGTAGGCAATCCCTGCTTTTTCCAGCATCCGTCCTGCCATCTTGCAGTTCGGGCAGGTCTTGGTCGTAAACAACAGTACCCGGCCTTCCGCCGATTCTGACGGCATCGCCTTCGCTTCCCGGTTTTCCGATTGTGCCGGTGCTTCCTTAAGCGCTTGGCGGCCTTTTAAAACTGAGTGGCCCATGTCATAAACCTTGCGTTCCTTGTATTCCTGCGTCTTACCGGCGTTCCAGTTCTGCACTGGCCGGTAATAACCGGTAATCCGGCTGTAAACTTCCGTCGTCCGGCCGCAGAGGGGACAGGTATATTGCTCTCCGGCAAGATAGCCATGGTCCTTGCAGATCGAATAGGTTGGCGATAAGGTATAATACGGCAGTTTATAATTCTGAGAAATCTTGCGGACCAAGGAAGCTGCGGCTTTCCAATCCGGCAGTTTTTCACCCAGGAAAGCATGGAAGACAGTTCCGGAAGTATACAGCGTCTGCAGCTCATCCTGAACGTCCAGCGCTTCAAAGATATCTTCAGTATAGCCGACCGGCAAATGCGAACTGTTGGTATAATACGGCGTATTGCCTTCTTCCGTCGCCGTGACGATATCCGGATACAGCTCTTTGTCATGCTTCGCTAAACGATAGGTCGTTGATTCCGCCGGCGTTGCTTCCAGGTTATACAGATCGCCATATTCTTCTTGGTAAACCACTAACCGCTGACGCATGTGATTCAGCACCTCCTGAGCAAAGGCCTGCGTTTCCGGATGCGTCAGATCCGCCTTGAGCCATGCGGCATTCAGTCCGACTTCATTCATGCCGATCAGACCAATCGTCGAGAAATGATTATCGAAGGAGCCGAGGTAACGGCGGGTATACGGATACAGGCCTTCGTTGAGCAGCTTGGTGATGATCTGCCGCTTGACTTTTAACGAACGGGCAGAAATATCCATTAAACGATCCAGACGGGCATAGAAATCATCCTGATCTTTTGCCAGATAGGCAATCCGCGGCAGATTGATCGTCACGACGCCGACCGAGCCGGTGCTTTCCCCGCTGCCGAAGAATCCGCCGGACTTGCGCCGCAGTTCGCGCAGATCCAGCCGCAGCCGGCAGCACATACTGCGGACGTCGCTGGGCTGCATGTCGCTGTTGACATAGTTGGAGAAATACGGCGTTCCGTATTTCGAGGTCATCTCAAACAACAGCTTATTATTTTCCGTATCGGACCAGTCAAAGTCCTTGGTAATGGAATAGGTTGGAATCGGATATTGGAAGCCGCGGCCATTAGCATCGCCTTCAATCATGACTTCGATGAACGCCTTATTAACCATATCCATTTCTTTCTGACAGTCGCCATAGGTAAAATCCTGCGGCTGACCGCCGATAATCGCCGGCTGCTGCGCTAAATCCGAAGGCACAACCCAATCCAGGGTAATGTTGTAAATCGGCGCCTGCGTACCCCAGCGGCTCGTTGTATTCACGCCATAGACAAACGATTCCACACACTTTTTGACTTCGTCATAGCTCAGCTGATCGACTTTAACAAACGGCGCGAGATACGTATCAAAAGAAGAAAAAGCCTGCGCGCCGGCCCACTCGTTCTGCATGATGCCCAAAAAGTTGACCATCTGGTTGCACAGCGACGCCAGATGCTTGGCCGGTTTCGAGGTAATCTTGCCCGGTACTCCGCCTAAGCCTTCCAGAATCAGCTGCTTCAGCGACCAGCCGGCACAGTAGCCGGTTAACATGGACAGATCATGCAGATGAATATCCCCGCTGCGGTGGGCATTGGCGATTTCTTCATCATAGATTTCCGAAAGCCAGTAGTTGGCGGTAATCGCACCGCTGTTGTTTAAAATCAGACCGCCGACCGAATAGGTCACTGTTGAATTTTCTTTCACGCGCCAGTCCGTGGCTTTCACATAGCTGTCGACCAGATCTTTATAATCGAGGATTGTCGATTTCATATTGCGGATTTTTTCCCGCTGCTTCCGATACAGAATGTACGCTTTGGCGACATCGGAATACCCGGACTGAATCAGAATGGATTCTACGCTGTCCTGAATATCTTCTACCTGAATCAGATCATTTTTGATTTTTCCTTCAAAATCTGCGGTTACCCGCAGCGCCAGCATATCGATGACACTAGGATGGTACTGTTTCTGCTGGGCCTCAAAAGCTTTGGTGATCGCCACTGAAATCTTGCTGATGTCAAATTCCGTTATCATTCCGTCGCGTTTTACTACTTTATACATACTTCTCTACCCTTTCTTCCAACTACAATCCCCGGAGCTCGGTGTCCGGCACCCACGGAAGCAGAATCTCGCGGAACGCTTCCATTTCTTCTTTTGTGCAGGCATGCAGGCCTTGCTGAATCACCCGATCACTGTCGACAAACTGCTGCAGGACAAGCTTGCGTGCGCCTTGAATCCATTCACCCAGCCGCCGCATGTCATCGTCAGTATGCAGTTCCTTAACCACGGTTGTTCTAAATTCATAAGGAATCCGATCCTGCATCAGCAGCGCAACGCTTTTTTCAATCGCGCCCAAATCCAGTTTTGCCAAGCCGACCGTTTCCGCGTACCGTTCGCGGCAGTTTTTCAAATCCATCGCTACATAATCAACCAGCCCTCCATCAATCAGATGTTTCAGCTGTTCTGGAAAACTGCCGTTGGTATCCAGCTTCACCGGATAGCCCAGTTCCTTGATCTTTCTTAAAAAGTCTTCGATCCCCGGCTGAAGCAGCGGTTCGCCGCCGCTGATACAAATTCCCTCAAGCGTTCCCTGTCGGCGCTGTAAAAAGTCAAACAGTTCTTCCTTGGGTATCTGCGCCATGTTTTCTGCCAGGAATACGAGATCCGAATTCTGACAAAACGGACAGCGGAAATTACATCCGCCGGTAAACAGCGTGCTGGCAATCTTTCCCGGATAATCAAGCAGCGTCATCTTCTGAATTCCAAAAATTCCGACACGTTCAGACGCCTGTTCCTCTTCCGCCAAAAATTCCAGTGCATTGGCTACGGCTTTACTCTGCAGGCTTTCAAACAGTGCCGCTTCTTCCTCGCGCATATTCTTCGTGATCTGATCCCACCATTGCTGCCGGATCAGATAGATTTGCGCAATGATCTGTTTTGCCTTGGCCGTTGTCCGCAGCGTCCGCACACGCTTATCGCTGGGATTGACTTCAATCGTCACATACCCGACTTCTTCTAAGCGCTGAACTCCCTTGGTCACTGTTCCCTTGTCATAGCAGCTCAGCTGAGCCAGACCGTTCATCGTAATTCCCTCATTTTCATAGATGAAGATTAAAAACGGAAGCTGACCGGATCCCAAATGATAAGCATCCAGCACTTTATCATAATATTTTTGCGAACACCGATATAAAATGGACGAATCTGTAAGCAGGCGTCCTGTCTTCCCCATAACTTCACCTCGATTAGTTGGAAATTCAACTATTAAGATGATAGCACTTCTAACCTGCACCATCAAGCCTTGCGATCATGAATTTTTTATCCAATATTCCACTGAGTCAACTCAAAGGAACTAAGTCCTTTATTCAAGCCATTTTCGCTGGTTAGCCCCGGCTAAATTGAAATTATTTTCATTTTCATCTTAGCCAATCCTCTTTCCAATTCCAACTTTCTTCCATAATGACGGTTATTTCAAAAACAAGAAAAGCTGAGCATTCACTCAGCCTTTCTTGTTTCTTTGTGATTGAGAATTACGCCTGGGTCTGTTCTTCGTCATCCTCATTCTCATGCCATCTTCTGCCTAAGTACAGCGTTACAGCATTGATTAAGAAGAAGACAACCATCAACAGCGTCCACTTGTCAACTAAGATCATCGGCAGCCGCATGTTTTCAGTCAGAACGAAGACGATAATCGAGATGACAGCTGTTAAGCCAGAAATCCACTTATAGATTCGCTTGCGCTTCAGCTGTTCTGGATCTTCTTCATTCATCGCCGCACTCTGATTCTGATCTTCCTCGTCGTCATCTTTCTGATGCTTTGCGAAAATCAGGAACAGGGCTGCTAACAAACCGAGCAGGCTGGCGATCAAGTTGATCAGAGCCCAAGAACCTTTGTGACCGACTTCCGGCTGTTCGGGTTCTTCGATCTCTTCAATTTCCGGTGTCGGGGTTGGTGTTGCGGTTCCACCCTGTTCCGGAGTTTCCGGTTCAACAATCACTTCTTCTTCAGGACCTGGATTGACCGGGCCTGGACCTGGAACAAACGGTTCCGGTCCTGGAACAAATGGTGCTAAGCAAGCCTGAGCTGCTTCATCCCATACCGTTCCTTCCGGACATCCTGGATTCGGTTCATCCGGATCGGTAGGAGTCGCTGTGAAGGTAATCGTAAAGGTCGTATCATCTGTTAAATCCAAAGTGGTTGTTGGAGACATTGGACTCCAAGTTCCGCCTTGATATCCGTTATTCGGACTCGCCTTTGCGATTTGGCCATCAGTTAAATGGGCAACACCATCGACTGCGTAATTGCCATTCGCATCTACTTTATTCAAAGTGAATGGACCATTGTTTGCAGTGATTGTACCATTGACCGCTCGGTAAGTGACTGTGATCTGATACTTATCCGGAATTTCATCCTGGTTCTCATCAGCGCTGTAGTTGAACGTAATTGTTAAATCTTCAGCCGGCATTGTACCCGTTACATTTCCATTTTGATCAGACTTTAATGTTGACTGGTCTTGACTTTCAACTTCAACATTTGTTAAAACGAAATTCCCTGAAGTTGCCGGTCTAGGAGATTCAGAAATTGCCGACAAATAATCCCGTGTTTCTGAAGTAGTGGTCAAATCTTCTACAACCTTATCCTCTGCATCACGATAAATGTGAGAGACTTTGTAGTTGTAGGATTGGACTTCATAATTGACCTTGATCACGGCTCCGTTTTCAATCTGTGCTGGTACTTCTGCCGGATCTGTTCCTACTTTGACATAGCCTTCATAGTTCTGATCCGCTTCCAAAGCTTCATTCCGAGCGATTGTATCCGGCTGCAGGACCTGTACTGTCACAGATTCTGTGAATGTATCTTTGACTTTGCCGTCTACAATATGCTGAACTGTGTAGCTCAGATCCTTCGTCTGATTTTCATCTACCTCAAAATGTGCTGTGTACGTTGCCGCCACATTCAAGCCGCCAACTTTGTTCGGTGAGAAATGAGCTTCTGTGCTGACTTCATCACCTGATGCGTTCGTCCAGTTCACAAAATGGTATCCTGCCGAAGCCGTTGCTGTTGATCCCTGGGCTTTGCCCGTCGCCGGGCTTAATGTTTCATATGTCGGATCTACATTACCACCTGTGGTTGCTTTGTAATTGATTGTGATATCCTCATCTTCAATCCATTGCGCTGTATAAGTTGCATCTGCTGTTACTTTCTCTTGAACTGATGGATTCCAGCCGGCAAACACATATCCTGGTCTAACCGGATCATTAATTAGAGGTGTATTGCTGTTTTTACGCAAATCAGAGTAAACTAATCGTTCACTGCTTATACCACCGTTTAATACATAAGTGACGGTATATTTTTGCTCCGCAACATACTTTCCATAATAGTTTGTATTCTCAGTAATTTTTGAATTAAAATTTGCAGGTTGCGTACATGCTTCATCCGTATACCATCCATCAAACTTATAAGTATCACCATCAAATGTACGATCTTGCGTTGACGGCTTACTTAAGGTAGAAGCAGAAGTCCCTGAAGGAACAAGTATGGAATACCCTTCTTGAATATCAAATGAATCAGAACCTGGCATTTTCATTCTGAACGTTACGTTATACAGATTGTGTTCATTGATGAAAATCTGACCATCCATATGGAAAGTCGGGGTATTTGTACTTACTGTAGGGTTATAACCGTTATTTCCAGCATTAGCCCCTTCCGCTCGTACAAGCCGAATCCATTCCAAAGTATAATATCCTTCTTTTGTTTCATTTCCGCTCCCTGGCGCAGCATATTGATATGTTTTTCCAGCAACATTGATATTAGGATAATTCCCAGGATAGGTAATATTTAGACTTTCATCATACAGATTCACACCATTTGCATAGGTACCCGGTGCATTTAAGCCCACTAGCGATCCTTTTCCCATACCATTCCATATACTGTCAGGAGTTCCTGTACTCCCTATCGTTTTTCCTGGAACCAAGGAATAGAAATAAAGGTCATAACTTTTTTGTCCCGCAGAAACAACATTGACAATAAATGTTTCTGATTTATTGACGTTCCATGTGTGAGTAATCGTCACTGTTCCCGCCTTTTTTCCAGTAATTTTAGCGGTATTACTTGAAGCGTTACTAATTGTTACAGAACCTCCATCGTTAGAACGCTGGTTCCATTTGTGATTATAACTCGTCCAGCTGCCTGATCCTTCAAGATTTGCGGTCGCACCTATTTCCAAAGTGATTTCATTTCGCGCATAAGTTGTTGGCTGATCTTTATTCAGATTTTCAGAAGCTTGGAGTTCAGTCAATCCCTCTACCTCGACAGTTACTTCTTTTGCACCAATTTCAGTGTATTCCTGAGCACTTGTATCAGTTAAAGTGATTTTGAAAGTATATGTTCCATTCTTCGTTGCAATAAAGTCAACCTGACGCAAAGAATCGAGTTCATTCATAACGATTGAAGCATCATCAAGAGTCAGTTCTTCCTCGTTATAAAGAATATCTCCCATGGAAATTGACGGATTACCTAAAACACCTAATCGAATATTTGCACTTGCTTTATTTTCATTGAATATTAATTCATTAGTAATTTCAATGATATCGTTCGGATTCTCCGTCGGTTCCGTTACTTCCGGAGTTTCCGTAGCCTTAGGTTCCTCACTAACCTCCGGTGTAGTTTCTGGAGTCACAGTCGGCTCCGGAGTTTTTTCTGTTTCTTCAGGCTCATTGACCTGCGTTGCAGTTGGGTGAGCCGAAATGTTTAAAGATTGACTTGTTTCCTGGACTTCAACCGTATCGTTAAACGCGGCTCCATCCAGATCCATCGAATCAATTTCATAACCATCGTTGGCTCTGACGGTCAGGGTTCCTGGTGCGACTGATTTGGCTGCGGATACTGTCTGACCATTGACAGTAACGCTTACAGTTAAATTTACGCTATCACTCGCATCAGCCCCGTTGGCGCTTGATTCAATACTGACTACAGAATCGACATCAAAGCTTTCCGCTACAACACGTATCGGCATATCCGTAAAACAGGACATCGTCATCGCTAAGACGGTCAGCCACTTTAAAACTTTGTCAAACCTGTTTGTAATCTTCATCCTCGTTCCTCCTCTCTATTTTGATCATTTTTCCATTAACGCCGACCTTCTGATTTCCTGCAATCCATTCGATTTCAGTTTCGTCGTTAATGACCGTAATGATAGCGTCTTTGTGGACTCCCGGCTCAAATTCAGTAGGCTCTGCTTTCTTCAGGATAATCGCAGTTCCCTTTTTTACTTTTAAGCCAGCTTCATCCTTGTTGTATTTAATCTTGGAATGCTTGGGATTCTTATAGCCCCAGGTAATTGTGTAGCTGCCATCGCCGTTGTAATCAACATGGTTGACAAACAAGCTGAGATTTTGATTCTTAGACATCACAGCAGCCGCAATCACGACAACGCCGGCAGCTAAGAAAGCAAAGAACATCACAGAATCCTGATTTCTGCGGGCAGCCTGCGGCGTGGACTCATCTTCAATTTGTTCCGTTTCCGGTTCGGGTGTGGGCGAATCCGCCAAAACTCCGGTCGGACACAGGAGCAGCATGGCTGTTATAAAACTGAAAATTAATCCTTTCCGCATACACATTACCTCCAAGACACCCTTATCCTATCAATCACTGGTTATAAATCGGTTAGATTTCCAGGTTTTAACGGGGAAAGTTTCAATATTTTCTAAATTGGCTCGCTTTCCTGAATTCTTAAAAAGGGCTATCATAAAAAAAGGAAACAAAAAAGATTGCAGAAGCTCTTTCTGCACGATATAACTACGTTATAAATAAAAAAGGAGGAGAAGGTGATACAATGAAGGGAATGCTGGGAGCGGATTTGGGCGGCTCCGCCATCAAGCTGATTTTTCACCGTAATGACGGAACGATGCAGACACAGACCTGGTCAAAGGCAATCCGTACAGAACACGAACTAACCGAGGTGATTGCAGCCTTTCTAATGCAGGCGGACATCGCCGCTGAGGACATCGAAGGGATCGCCCTGACCGGGGTTGGAAGTTCCTTTATCCGCACCGCGATTTTAGGTAAGACGCCGATGTTGATTGACGAAATCCAAGCCATCGGAATCGGCGCGCAGAAACTTTCACAGAAACAGGACATCCTCGCGGTCAGCATGGGGACCGGAACTGCCTTTGTCCGGGCGGATAACCACCAGATTCTTCATCTTGGCGGCACCGGTGTAGGCGGAGGAACACTGGCCGGTTTGGCACTGCGGTTAACAAAAACAACAGAAATCGATGCCTTTGCCCAGCTGGCTTTGCACGGCAAACTGGAAAATGTTGATCTGAAAGTCGGCGATCTGACCCAGAAAGAAATAAAAACACTGCCCTCAGACTTGACGGCAGCAAATTTCGGGCAGTTAAAAACGTTGGGCAGTCCGGCAGATCAGGCCGCAGGGGTGATCAATATGATTCTCGAAACGATCGGCGTAATGGCGGTTCTGGCACTGCGTTTGGAAAACACGAAGACGATCGTCTTAACCGGCATGCTGACAAAACTACCTCAGGCGCAATCTGTGTTTGAACGGATGAGTCAGCTGTATGCTGTTGATTTTCTCATTCCTCCCAATGCCCCCTATGCCGCTGCATTGGGAGCCATCCTGGCCAGTGAAGGGTTAGATCGTAAAGATTGAAAATTGTTACAGACGAAAGAGCGTAATTTTTGCTTTTTCGTCTTTCTTTTTTTCTGAAACTTCGCGCAAAGGAGTTCTCTCATGTTAGAATGAAACTACTTGTTTGAAAGGAGAATGAACAAATGGATTTTAAGCAGTTAATCGACGAAATCCCGGCCTATGATCATTTCATGACCGTGGATGAAATGGATGCCAGCACCTTGAAACTGGCAGAAGAATATCCAGATTTAGTGACGGTGACACAGGAGGGAACCTCGCGGGGCAATCATCCGATCTATTGTCTGAAGATTGGCGATGGTCCGAAAAATGCCTTTATGTTCGGATGTCCGCATCCGAATGAACCGATGGGGGCGATGATGTTGGAATATTTCTCACGGCGCTTATGTGAGGATGAAGCGCTGCGCAAAGAATTAGGTTATACGTGGTATCTGATTAAAAGCATAGACGTTGACGGAACCCAATTGAATGAAGGCTGGTTCAAAGGACCGTTTACAATTACCAATTATGCCAAAAATTTCTTCCGTCCGGTCGGCTCTGAACAGGCGGAATGGACATTCCCGTTTGTTTACAAAAATTACAGCTGGACCTCGCCAATCCCGGAAACTCAGGTATTAATGAATATCATTGATCGGGTCAAACCGGAATTCATGTATTCCCTGCACAATGCCGGCTTCGGCGGTGCGTATTGGTACGTTTCCGGAAATGAGCCAAGCTTGTGGGATCGCTTCTACAAAGCGGCGGAAAAGCAGAATGTTCCGCTGAATTTGGGTGAACCGGAAATGGTTTATGTCACGCAGTATGCCCCAGCCTGCTACAAAATGACAGGCTCCAAGGATTCTTACGACTATTATGAGAAAAGCATGGAACATCCGGAAGCGATGATGAGTTGCGGCACCAGCTCTGATGATTATGCTTCCCAATATGGGACTTACACATTGGTTGCCGAGCTGCCTTATTTCTTCTCACGCAAAATTGTTTCCGATAAAATCATGCCGTTTACCCGGGCGGAAGCCGCCATTCAGGGTCAACAGGTCAGCCACGATCAGATTGAAGAGATCGGCAAGATTTTAGAACCGGTTAAGCCTTGGTTTACGGATGATAATCCTTTCCCGAAAATCGTTCTGCTGTCTGTTGATAAAAATGACGCTTCCACTCAGGCTCAGATTGATTATTATAAAAACACGGAGGCCTACCAACAGCCATGCAAGGAATCAGAAGCCTTTGACTGTCTGGATATCACCCGTTTCTACACCTTGTTAAGCTGGGGGTTAAGTGTACGGGCAATCCGTTATGCGATGGAACATACCGATATTGATCCGCAGCTGGCAAAGACAGCTTTGGACAAGGCTCAGGCTGGGTTTGACCGTCTGGCCGCCGCGCTGGAAAAAGATATCGACTATTCTGTGGTTCCGATCCGCAGTCTGATTGGAGTACAGTTGGAAAGCGGCATGATCGTCGCCGATCTCATCCGTTCTAAATAACATTTAAAAAAGGAAAATCGCCGGATTTTCCTTTTCTTATATCTATTTTTAGTTTTATTTGTCAATTCCTTTGCGGCGATAGACAAGATTAAACGCCAGGGCGCACAGTCCGACCCAGACGATCATCACAGCCAAGCTCATGACGCCTTCCAGACTGACTAACGGAAGACCTGATGCCTGACGCATAACCAGATCGATAAACGCGGTTGTCGGCAAAAACTGAGCGATGGCATGAATGTTCGAGTTCATCGTTGAGAAGATTGCCGGCAGCATAACCAGAATCATAAATGGCGCGGACAAGGTTCCGGTTGACATTTGGTCTTTGCACAGCAGGCCGATCATTGCTCCCATAAACAACAGACTGAGCGAAGCCAGGGTCCCGCCAATCAGATACACCGCAAAGAAATCCATGGATCCTTTTAAAAGGAAGAAATCAACAATTGCGACAATCGTCATTAAAAATAAGGCAATCAGCGATTTGCTTAACAGGAATTCTTCGGCCGACACATCCGAAAGCATTAAAGTGCGCAGCGTGTTCTTTTCTTTTTCTTCCGCGACCATCATGCTTAACAGACTGATCGGGGTCATTGCCAGGTTCATGATCTGACAGATCACGATGAAGTATACAGTCGCCTCACGGTCTTTGGTCATAGGAAGAATATAACCATACATAACGGCAAACACAACCGGCAAGATCAGCATGATCAGTGTATTCTTATTGATCAGCGTCATTTTCAGATCCTTGCGCAATAAGGCAGTCATGACATGACTTCTGAGCTTCATCGTAAATCCCTCCCCGTCAGCTGCAAAAAGATGGTCTTGAGATCCGGCTCCTGCGAATGGATCGTTAACAGCTGACCATCCTGTTTTAAGGCTTCGCGCAGCGCTTCCGCGTCCTTGCGCACGCGCAGGCAGGTTCCGTCCTTGTAGCGCAGCTCCACCGCATCTTCGGCATATTTTAACCGCAAATCAGAAGGCGTGCCTTCTTCTACGATATGCCCTTCATTTAAGAAAGCGACGTGATCGCATAATTCCTGAGCTTCTTCCATATTGTGCGTCGTCAGAAAAATCGTTGTTCCCTGGCTGTTCATCTGCCGGATCAGCGCATGCACATCCTCGCTGGTCGAGGGATCCAGGTTCGCTGTCGGCTCATCCAAAAACAACAGCTTGGGCTGATGCAGGATTGCCCGCGCAAACATCAGCCGCTGCTTCATGCCGCGGGAAAGCTTCTCCGCCTTCTTATTCTGGTGTTCGGCCAAACCCAGCTGTTCAAGCACCTGCTGAATCCGAGTATCGGTTGTTTGGGAAATCCGGGCAAACAGCTTTAAGTTTTCTCTCACTGTCATCTTTTCATAAAATCCGCTGTTGTCCGTCAAGACGCCAATCTGGGAATACAGATCATTACGTCCGGGGACCACCGGCTTGCCTAAAACAGTTAATTCACCGGACTGCGGCTTGAGCTGCCCGGTCAGCAGTTTGATCGTGGTCGTTTTGCCGGCCCCGGAAGGTCCGAGAAAGCCATAAATTTCTCCCTGCTTCACGACGCAGTTCAGTTGATTCAGCGCCGTCTTGCCTTGAAAGGTTTTGGTCAGATTGGCGATGCGAATACATTCGTCCATCGTAGGTTCCTCCTTTGAATATCGGCTTTGATTATATCGGCAACAACAGCGTCTGACAATGAAATATCGACCAGCGGAGCACTGAGAATGTTCAATGGAGTCCTGAAGCGGTTAAAGATTCCACAACCGCTTCAAATCATCGACACGTCCTTTGCTTAATGGTATGTCAACATCCGGTTGCGTCTTCAGCTTTAAGCCGTAGGAATTGCGCGTCCAGCGGATCAGTTCCTTCACCTTTTCCATATTGACTAAATATGAACGATGACAACGGAAAAAGCCATAGGCCGCGAGCCGGTCCTCCAGCTCCTCCATGGTTGAGGGCGTGATAAATTCGCTGCCGTGGACAACGATTCGGCATTTGCCTCCGACGCTTTCTGCGTAATCGATCTCCTGAGGGTCAAAAACAAGAATTTTATCTTCCAGCTTTACGGGAATTTTACCGCAGGCATGCGGCTGAAACACATCGGCTTCATTCTCCAGTTTAACCAGACTGCCTTGATCCAGCGTGTAGCCGACGCCGGGAAGCAGATACAGCAGCTTCAATGAAACGGTGGTCGTGATAATCTTGGTCGAAACAGCTTGTTCCAGCCAGGCTAAAATCACCGCGCGGCTGCTTTCGTCAAGGTTTAAGAGTGGTTCTTCGATCCAGAGAACCGGCGCCTGATGCAGAATCTCTCGAGCGATGGCTAAACGGCGGCGTTGGGAATAGTCTAATTTTTCAATCGGCGTCCGTGCCAGGGTTGACAAACGCATCGTTTCCATCACGGATTGAATCGGCAATGCCGATCGGAACAGGCTGGCAAAAAAGCGCAGATATTCCGCTGTCTTCATGTCCTCATAAAAGGCCTCCTGACGCCGCACGATGCCTAACGGACTCACCGCAAGCAGACAATCCCGAATCTGATCGCTGCCTTGATTGTCGCATTCGATATGAATTAAGTGCTCCCCGCTTTCAAGCAGCCGCTGTTTCCACGTTTCGTTCATCCGTTTTCCCGCCTTTCTGATTGTCTTATTTTACATCACATTCAACCAGTCAAAAATGAAATCTTTCTTAAATCTGACCTGAAAATGGAAGAGGGCCTTCTTCATTGAAGAAGAATCCGGCGGCAGACTTACGGACTGTCCATCTCCCCTGTGCTGCTTAACCCAAAAGAAAAGACGAACGTTGAATGAGTTCGTCAGTTCTGTCTTTCATCGTTCACAACAACGCAGAGGAAAAGTGTTCATTCCCTTTCGCTGTCTGCCTTACTTTATTCGCTTTTCAGCGTTATCGGACGGCGGTTTTCATAAGCATTTTTTATTGCCTGAATGAAATCGCCGTGCGGATCGTTCAGGGAAATCGTAGCTCCGGTGCGGACGTCTTCCAGCATCTGCTTTTCCTCATCCGTCAAAGCCTTAAACTTGGCCTTGTCTTCCTCACTCTTGGCTTCCGCCTGCAGCGGACGGCCGTTGGCATCGGTATACTTGGCAAACCAGTCCTCAACTTCCGCAATCGTCTTGCCGACAAACAGCTGTTCAAAAACGTTGGCTTCACTGGCCCAGGTCCCGCTGTTAAGCTTATAGCTGTCGCCGCGTTCCCGCTTTGTTTTCCAGGTTTCAAATTCAGCTAAATACTGATCTTCACTGTCGGCGGTTTTGCCTTCAATTTTGCCGTCATGATTTTCATCGTTGTTATAGCCGCCCTGGCCCGGGAACCCCGAGAACTGCGGTATATCCGCGCCATCGTAGTTCGGCGTTGCAACTTCCAGTTCATCCAGCCTTAATGCTGTGATCCGTCCTTCGCCATCAAACAGTGCGCTGGCTACTACAGTATTGAAGCTGTAAACCGGCACTTCCTGATCATCCTTGCCCGGTCCAACGCGGCCGTTGGAAGCCAATCCCAACCCTTCTGCCGCAGCTTCTTTGACTTCCAGCGGCTGACGCATTGCATAAGCTTTTTCCAGCGCTGCGATGAAATCGCCGTGCGGATCTTTCAGAGAAATCGTGGCTCCGTTACGGACATCTTCCAGCATCTGTTTTTCGTCATCATTTAAAGCATTAAATTTAGCCTTGTCTTCCTCGCTCTTGGCTTCTGCCTGCAATGGCCGGCCATTGGCGTCGGTATATTTAGCGAACCAGTCTTTGACTTCAACGACGGTTTTGCCTGTAAACAGCTGTTCAAAAACATTCATCTCACTGGCCCAGGTACCGCTGTTGAGCTTATAGCTATCACCGCGTTCCCGTTTTGTTTTCCAGGTCTCAAATTCGGCCAGATACTGATCTTCACTGTCAGCGGTTTTGCCTTCAATTTTGCCATCGTGGTTCTCATCATTATTATATCCACCTTGACCTGGGAACCCCGAGAACTGCGGCATATCCGCCCCGTCATAATTCGGCGTCGCCACTTCCAATTCATCAAAATTCAAATCCAGAATTTGACCATTCTGATCAAACAGTGCGCTCAGCACGACTTCATTAAAGCTGTAAACCGGCACTTCCTGATCGTCTTTGCCCGGCCCTAAGCGGCCATTGGACACAACCGCCAGTCCCTGATAGAGATCCGCCGCTGCGACGTCCTTCTTTGGCTCTTCCTTTTCAGCCTTTTCTACATAAGGATAAGCCTGCGGATCCAGTGCATTGTTGACCGCATCCTTAATTCCCTGACTGGTGAAAGTCGCCCCGCTGACATTATCCACGTCTGCGGAATTGGCTTTGACAATGGCAGCCGGAAGCTGTTCAATCGCTTTGGAGCCAATGCCCTGGGTTTCTTCATCCCCAACAGCTTTGACCTCTGTGATCTTGCCGTCTTTGCGGGTCAGCGTTACTGTAATCAATCCGCCGAAGCCATTGCCTTTCCCTTCCAGTGTTTCCGTTTTCGTTTCTGAACTGCTGCAGGCCGCTGAGGAAAGCATCAGCAGAGCAGCGATCAGAAGCATCGTCAACTTTTTCATAAATTTTCCTCCCTATGATGATTTCAGCATACCACCCGTCCCCGCTTCCGGACAGTCCTTTGCTTCACCGAGTATGGATTAGGGCAGAATCATTATCGATAAACACTAGTTTCTTTTGCTTTATACATTTTCTTATGGAGAAAGCGGTTACGGATGTCAGGCTGGAAAAGATTGAAGTAAAAAAGGAAGCAGAGCTTGGCATTTTTGATAAAAATACGAACAAAGACAAAAAACCGTCGATTCAATTCACTTTTTTTCCGACATTGTTTTATGATTAATTCAGAAGCTCTCGGCCATTTATAACAGTCTGTTTAAAAGGGGAAAATGAAATTGAAGAAACAACTTCAGCTTTCAAGCACAACTTTGCTGCTCGCGGCAATCTTTTTATTGATCAATGGGTTAGGGGGAGCCTGGATCTGGCATCGGGAAGTACGCTGGATTGAAAATACTTTATCGGACCATGGCGAACACGCCGAAATCCAGCTCAACGAGGTTATGGCAGACTACACCCATTCCTTCCAGCTGTTTGTTTGTCTTTTGGATCAGCTGATTCAGGCGCATCCCGATCCGGATGAAATCTGGAATGAATTAAAAGGAATGGATTCCACGTTAGCCCAAATCGAACAAGAAACCTTCGACGGCGTATATATGGTATATCAGGATCGTTATCTGTATAGCTGGGATACCCCTTATGCTGAAAATAAGAGTACAGGCTATCAGCCGCAGGCGCGGTCTTGGTATCAAAATGCGGTGAAGGGACAGGGGGCCGTCGTCTTCACTCCGCCCTATATGAGTTATGCCAATCATTACATTCTGTCAACAATCTCACAGCTGCAGCTGGATCAGGAAACAGTCTTTGCCTATGACATCAAAATGGGCAATATCCAGCAATTAGTTCATCAGCTGCGGCAGTTTGATCAGGAACAGCTGATGATTTTTGATAACAACGGTACGATTATCGGTTCTGACCAGGAAGCGTATTTGGGCAGCGTTTTAAGCGGTGAGACGGCAGCTGCTGAAAAAGCGCTGAGACAGGCGGAAGAAGCCCGGGATAAAATCACTGAGCAGGGGCAGGCAAAGCAGAAAGCCCAGGAAGAAGCAGAGGCAGCAGCACTCTTCCTGCAGTTTCTTCAGACCAACAGCCCTGCCGTCAAACAGCTTTTGGATCAGCCGGCACAGGTGCTGCCCGTCAAAATTGATCAACGCCATTATTACGGAACGATGCAGGCAGGTGAGTCCTATCACGTCCTGCTTTTGGTTCCGCTCACTTCCCTGCTTGCCCAAAGCGTGCAGGTCTGGCTGCTTCCGCTGCTGAGCATTGAACTGATTTTGGTCTACGGTTTAAGCCGGATCCGCAAGGAGCTGCATACCCGCGAGCTGCGGCAGGCCTATATTGAATTGGGACAAACCCAAAAGCGGTTGGAAATCGCCTTGAAAGCAGCCCAGAAAGCAGCTGCGATTGATGATTTAACCGGTATGATGATCGTCAAATCTTTTTGCCAGAATGTTACGGAACAGATTCAGCACATGCAGGAAAACGATCATGGGATTTTAATTTTCCTGGATGGCGATCACTTCAAGACGATCAATGATACCTATGGACATCAGGTCGGTGATGAGGTTATCAAACTGGCTTCCCAGATGATCATCGGACGTATCCGTACGATTGACTTGGCATCGCGGCTGCATGGCGATGAATTCGCAATCTTTGTTTCCAACACTCAGGATTATCAGGTGGCCCGAAAAATTGTTGAGGATATCAACACAACCTTGCTTGCCGAATCGGCTCGGCGGCATATGCCGAATATCACCCTGTCTGCCGGAGCGGTCATCGCTACGCGCAAAAGCAGCTATCCCCTTCTGGCAAAACAAGCCGATCAAGCGTTATATGATGCTAAAGCAACGCACAACGGCGGTTTTGCCCACGCTTGATCTGACCGCTCAGACCTAGAACAGTGCAGCTCGATTTTCGGGCTGTATTTCCTTTTTCCGCAGCTCGGCCGCATTGACTTTTTAAACAGCCTGACCTTCGCTCCCCTTCTTCCTGTTCCCGTTTTCCAATGCCTGTTTTGACAGCATCATATTTCATTTTCGTTGGAGAAGCTGAACCTTACTTTTATCTTCTGAGGATTCCTCTGTTTCTCTTTCTGGCCGCTTTCCGCTTCCGCGTTTCCAACAAAAAAGCGAGCAGAGAAGAAAAACCTTCCCTGCTGCGCTTGTCCGCTTTAGATCAAAAGCAGATAACCGCTTTCTGCGGGTTTGAGTTGTTCGTCGGTCAGCGTATCCCCGACAACGTTGAGATCCTTGTCCAGAATCATGATCCGACGGCCTTCCGGAACGCTCATTGTCCCGTCAAACGGCTGATCTAGGCGGAAAGTCTGCGGATGATCCGCAAAAGCCTGCCCCTGATAAGCCGGCAGCGTATCCGTGCGCTGGTAACGATAGGAAGCCACTTCGCACAGCTCGGCCTCCCCCTGTGTAAAGAAGTAAGGATCAATCAAATCACGGCTGCCATTGCAGGGGGTGCGCAGAAAACCACGCCCGCGATTTTCCCCAGCCGGAATAAAGCTGCCGTCAAATCCGCCGCTGTACACGTCACTGCCCTGCCGGCCGCTGAACGAAGCGACAAGAATGCCTTCAAAGTCCGGCAAGGCTTCCAGACTGAAACCCGTCATGATCTCCCCGATGACTAAATCCTCCGGCGTTGGATTCACGACAACATAGCGATGATTTAAGCGCTGCTTCCAGGTTTCACTTAACGGGGCAAACGCTTTTGCCTTCATCGCCACCGGATAGCATACGCCGTTCATCTCACTCATCAAATATTCATCGCCTTGAGCTTCGGCAAAGAAATAACTGACCTTTTCATTGGCAATCCAGCGCTGGCCATCGTAGCGCAGATAGGATTCCCATGGGTAAGGCTGACCTTTTAACGGGGTATCCTGGAAGTGGGCAATCGCCCCCTGCATGGCCACGGTTGCAATCGCGCTGGGCATCAGATAGACGCCGCTGCGGGCCTCAACCACAGCTGGCGGAATTGGCTGCGCCCGCTTATAGATTGAAATCCCTTTATGCTGCAGGAGCCATTGCGCCAAAATGTGCAGCGCCGCCTGGGTCACATCGATCTTGCAGTCATGCGTTTCACTGATCGCCAGCACCGCGTTGTACTTGGGAATGATGATCAGCTGAGATGTAAACTGGAAGCTGTTGCCTCCTTTGCGCAGCACACCCTCACCCAGATCAAAATCAGGATCACTGAAGCAGACCGTATCCCAGCCTAAACCATAGGACGGACTCTTCTGATCCTGGGCTAAGAAGGAAACACCCTGCGGCTTAGCCATTTCCTGCTTGCTGGCTTCAGAAAGAATCGGATTCTCGGATAAAAACAGCTGCCCGAACTTGCACAGATCGATCATCGACGTCGTTAATCCCCCAGCGCCTTCCACCAATAACAATTCAGCGGGTTTGGCTTTTTCATGAACTAACGGAAAATCCGGATTGCGGTCCTCAATCGTCCGCGTGGAATCCGCCTGAATCGGACCGGTGATGTTTTCCCGCAGAAAATCACTGTACCGCTGTCCGCTGACGCGGGCGACGACAATCTCAGCCAGGGTGAACCCGTCGTTGCAGTAAACCGAATATTCGCCCGGTTTGGCTTTGAGATGACTGTTCGCCAAATAGTTCAGCACTTCTTCATCATAGTCGCGTTTCGTTAAAGCCGTGACAGAAAAACCTTTCCACTGAGTTCCCGGCAAACCGCTGGCATGGTTTAACAGATGCCGCACGGTGATCTTTTTATAATCTTCATCCAGCATTGTAAATTCCGGCACGTACTCCACGACCGGTGTATCCAAGTCGATCAATCCGCGCTGAACCAGCACCATCACTGCCGCCGTACAATAGATTTTGGAAACCGATGCCACATTGTAGGTACACCGTTCATTCGCCTTGATTTGTTGAGGCTGATCCTGCCAGCCTAATGCATCGGCCGCAACCAGTTCGTCCTCCACCCGCAAGGCATAGGAAACAGACGTATAATCCTTGGCCAGCGTCATTTTTAAAAAGTCTGAGGTTCTCTTACTCCATTCGCAATCCATATCTTCCACTCCTTATTTTTGTTCATTATACCGCACATCATAAAGAAAAAACACAGGGAAAGGCGGATTCCCGCGATTCCTTGTGTCTCTGATTCTAAAAATGATTGAGCTTGATCGCGGATATCCAGATTCCGCTTACCCCAAGGCGACGTCCAGAATCATCATGATCAGAAAGCCGACCATAAACCCGATCGTGCCGACGTGAGTATGTTCCCCCAGATGGGCTTCCGGAATCAGTTCCTCCACGACGACAAAGATCATCGCACCAGCCGCAAACGAAAGCAGCCACGGCATTAAACCGGCGATCTGCGAGGCTGCCAAAACAGTCAGAATTCCGAAGATCGGTTCAACGATTCCGGATAAACTGCCGTACAGAAATGCTTTAAACCGACTGAAGCCCTCTTGTCTGAGCGGCAGGGAAATCGCTGCGCCTTCCGGAAAATTCTGAATCCCGATGCCAATCGCCAACGCCATCGCCGCTGACATCAAGGCTGGATCCTGATGCTGAGCGGCCATCGCAAAAGCCAGGCCGACCGCCATGCCCTCGGGAATGTTGTGCAGCGTCACCGCCGAGACCAGCAGCGTTGTCTTTTTCCAGTTGCTGCTCAAGCCCTCCGGCTGTTTCTGTTCCAGATGCAGATGCGGAAGAAGATGATCCAGGGCAAACAGAAAGACACCTCCGGCCACAAAGCCGATCGCTGCCGGAACCCAGCCGATCAACCCCATCGCTTCCGCCTCACTGATCGCCGGAATTAACAGCGACCAAACCGAAGCTGCCACCATGACCCCGGCGGCAAAGCCAAGAAAGCTTTTCTGGATATTCCCTTTGATTTCATTTTTAAAGAAGAAGACGACGGCTGCGCCGGCAGAAGTTAACAGAAAGGTAAAGCCGGTGCCCAAAGCCGCGTAAGCTACTGCGTTCATAAGTGATCCTCCTGATTGTTAGTTTCATTTAACTTTATGAACTTATTGTAGAGTAGGGAGCGATGAAAGTCAATTTGGACGCTTCTTTTTGCTTCAATTCTTTCATCTTTCTTTCAGAGCGAAGGGTTTTCTTCCCACGTGATTCTTAAATGTGGTATCCTATTGAAAACAGAGTAAACTAAAGGAGCGATACCATGACCTCTGCCAAAACCCAACAATATCACGCTGTGGATGTGATGAAATTTGTCTGCGCCTTTCTCGTCATCGTTGTCCACACTTACCCCTTTTATGAAGTCTGGCCGGATTTAGGCTTTGTCACAAGCAATATATTAGGAAGAATCGTCATTCCGTTTTTCTTTATCTCGGCGGGTTATTTCATGCAGATCGGGCGCTGTCATAAGGATGAAAATTACTTCCGCAGCTATATTAAGCGGCTGATTAAGCTGTATCTGATCTGGAGTGTGATCTATATTCCGTTTGGGATGCACAAGCTGGGCAATATGATGGAAATCAGCGGAGCTTTGTGGCTGGCAGTCTTGCCGATCGCTTTGTTCAATATCGGAACCTACTTTCATCTGTGGTATATGTCAGCGCTGATTTTTGCGATGGTTTTCTGTCATCTGTTTTTAAAGAAATTTTCAATGAAGGCTTTGTTGATCCTGGGCGGTCTCTTATTTCTAATTGGATTGGTTGAAACCTATCATGGCTTAATCACCAACGAAATTCTGCTGCAGTCGGTCAACACCTACTTTTTACTGATGTTCACAACCCGCAACGGCTTGTTCTTCGGCGTGCTGTTTGTCGCGATGGGCATGGCACTGGCTGATCTGAACCAGACGAAGACCCTTCGCCATCCCTTTATCAAAGCGGCTGTAGCCTTCGTTTTGTTAGTCGCAGAAGCCTTCACTGTCCGGCATTTTCATTGGGCTTTGGATTACAACATGTATTTGATGACGGTTCCGTTTATCTTGTATTGGTTTGCCGGACTGCTGCAAACGCAGTTAAACTGGAAGCTGAATTTCAAAGCGCTGCGTGAAGCCAGCACCGTGATTTATTTCTGTCATGCGATGTTTTTGGAATTGGGTGAAATCTTACTGGGTTCTTTGTATTTAAACAACGGCGCCGTACGGTTTTTCTTTGTCTTTCCGCTGACGATGATCCTGACGGTCATCATCCGCAAATGGCTGCCCTTTCTGAAATGAACCGTTCCTTACAAAAGTGTTCGTTGAATCGATACTTTTTTCTATGACAATTTCTCGCTTTTATACTATAATGATACACGAACCTATTAAAAAGCTTGATCTGAGCCAAATTATAAACTTTCCTCAGATCAATTAATCTAAAATACCAGCAGATAGAAAGGTGGGATTGGGTGGCAAAGCGCAAGCGAAACCGCACGCGGAAAATCAAACCCTTTACGATTTTACAGAAAACCTATATGATCGCAGCGGTTTTCATTCTCGTTGGTCTGATGACCGTCTACGGTGCAGCAATGATCGTGCTGAAAGGCCCGTCGGTCACCGTCAGCAACCTGCTTACGAGCACGATGATGGAGACCCGGACGTTAAAAAGTGTTGCCCGGCTGTTTTTTTCGGAAGAGGAAATGGAAACGATCATGAACCGCAACTCCGTCAGTGATACCGATGAAATCACGGACTCCGAAACGGATTTTGTCATTGACGAAAGCAAAAAAGATAAAATCGAGATTATTGATATCAAAGGTCCGACGTATGAGGGAAAATTGATGATTGTCTACGATCCGTCGCGCATCCATCTGGCCGTCAATTCGGATTTGGGCAATGCCAACGAAGGCTACTTCGTTGAAGAATACGTAAAAGCCAACGATGCCATCGGCGGAATCAATGCCGGGGGCTTCGATGATCCCAACGGTCAGGGAACCGGCGGAATTCCTTACGGCATCGTGATTCAGGATGGCGAGCTGGTCAGCGGCGGACTGGATGATTACAATTCCGTCATCGGATTTAACGAACAGAATAAGCTGATCGTCGGCAACATGACCGGACGGCAGGCGCTGGAGTACGGCCTGCGCGATGCGGTGACGTTCAAGCCGATCTTTATCGTCAACTATGTTCCGGTTGAAGTCACGGGCACCGGCGGCGGGGTCAATCCGCGCACGGTGATCGGCCAGCGGGAAGACGGAGCCGTGCTGCTGCTGGTCATCGACGGCCGGCAGACAACGAGTCTGGGAGCTTCATATTCTGACTGCATTGACATCATGACGCAATACGGAGCGATGAACGCCGCGAATCTTGACGGCGGGTCTTCGTCGGTCATGGTCTATGACGGCAAGATTATCAACAACGTGGTTTCCATGAACGGCGACCGCAAGGTTCCGACCGCCTTTATCGTGAAATAACAGGAGGGCCTGCATGAGCAACAACGAAGAACAAAAAAAACCGGCCGCGGCGAAAAAGCAGAAGCCGGCAGGCAGCGGGACTTCCAAACGTCCTGCCCGTACCGCCAAACCGGATCAGCCGGTGAAAAAGAAGAAGAAAAAGACGGAAGCGGTGCTGCATCACAGCCCGGAAGGACATACCGGCGGCAAGCAGGAAACTACCGATCTGTGGCATCTATCCGTCGAGCGTATTCGCGAGGCTTCCGAGCGGGAGAGAAGGAAGATCAATTCTTCCAATCAGCAGTTTCTCTATTTTTTGCTCAAACTGTTTCTAGTCCTGATGATCTTGGGCAGCGCCGTCCTGTTTCTGACCTGGAAAGTGCTGGAAAATTACGAGAAGAGTACACCGAACGGAGCAATGAGCAGCTACGTGCATCTGCTTCAGGCGGAGAATTATGATAAAATCTATGAGAAATCTACGATTATCTTTACGCAGTTCAATGAAAAAGAACCGTACATCGAATATCTGAAATCCATTTACGAAGGCGTCGATTTGAAAAAAGCGGTGTTCTCAAAAAAAGCTTATTCCAACGATACGTTTTTATATTATGACATGATGGTGGACCGGCAAAAAATCGCAACGCTGGAACTGATCTACAACGAAGATGAAAAACAATGGAATGTCCGGACGGTAACGGATGCGCGCAACTTCTACATTGAAGTCTTTGGCGATGCCCAGGTCTATGTCAACGGAATCCGCCTGAATGAAAACTACATCACCGAACGCAATGTCAGCTCGGAAGCGTATTCCAACCTCTTCGATCTGAACCAGGCACCGCTGGTCACCCGTTATCACATTGACAATCTGGTCGGAATTCCCACGGTCACCACGCAGGATGACGCTCAGTACAGCGTCGTCAAGGATGCGCTGCAGGACTGCTTCTATATTGCCGATCGTCCAGGCGGAGCCATGGAAGAGGTCATGCGGACGCGGATCCGTGATACGGCCATGACCTATGCGAAATATATCTCAGAAGATACGCGCTTCTCTGATCTGCAGCAGTATTTATACCGCCGGACGAATTATTACAAAGCGATTTCCAGCTTCGTGAACCGCTACTTCTCGACGCATGATTCCTATCGTTTTGACAACATGCACATCAGTGATTTGATCAGCTATGGGGAAGACGTCGGCTTTACCGGAACGATTTCGTTTGATTATGTCGTGACGATCGAAGGTGAGAAATCCCAAACCTATTCCAATACCTACCAGATGACCTTCCTCAACGTCAGCGGCAAATGGCTTTGCAGCAACCTGGTGATTGCCAACCAAAGTCAGCCGGTAACTGAGGAGATCGAAGCGGAAACGGAATAATCCCAACAAACTCAATGAAAGTCAGCCGGGGAATCCCGGTTTTCTTTTTGGTTTTTTTACGCAAAATAAAAAAGCGGACAGTGCCGCTTACTTAAAAATTCAAACTTTTCTAAGTGTCAGAATTATTGTCCAAATTGTTCCAACACCCAGAAATTCCTAGTTTTCTACACTTTTTTGATATACTATTCTTTACATCATTGCTACGCTACTCAGTATAGCACATGGGAATTAATGACACCTCAAAAACACCTAGTCCGTAAGCAGAAATGTATCAATACCTACTATTCCTCAAAAAACTTTAATTTTTCAATTATTTCTTCTGGTGAAGGGAGTAACTCTTTCATGTTATCTGGTAAAGAAGCACTCAACCGATATGTTGCTACGCCAATTGGCACATTTGTACGTTTCAATGCATACTCTACAAAAGTTTTATCCTTACTCTTGCAACGGTGTACAAAGGGAACATAATAAAAAACTTAATAATGGACTGCCAATC